>NNBV01000038.1_pt1 | contig 13838 bp, 12 predicted proteins | sample 1173771 | NCBI WGS metagenome assembly NNBV01 (sample SAMN07173938, study PRJNA388173) | plant metagenome | isolation source: symbiotic tissue sample KVS11 | place: Norway: Troms, Kvaloya island
ACATGGAAGTTACCAGTATCCGCCTAGAGCGGGAACTCAAAGATAAACTCAAAGAAATAGCTGGGAATCAGGGATATCAAGCTCTGATCCGAGATATTCTTTGGAATTATGTCCAGCAAAAATCAGGTGAGTGGAAGCCTCGATTTTCGCGAGCGGACATTCGAGCTAGCATAGCTGCCACAGCTCAACAAGAAGAACGCTGTGTACTAACAGGTCAATTAATTCAACCCCAACAACCGATGTTGTTAGGACTGACGAGGAATGGCGATATGGTTCCTCTCTGTGTCGAAAGCTTGGCTGGATAGTTTTATATTCAGACGAATGCAGCCCAGTTATGACTAATAACTGGGCTGCATTCAAAATTTAGCTTTATGAAAAAAAGTAAAGGTTCAAAGCCCCACTCCTTTTGGACGGTTTAGTATTCCCTGTTCCCTTTCATTGATATTTTACTGAGAGTTACGGAGATAAAAGAGTAGCTTGTTAAACCTACTAGTTATTTAAAAAGGTGTAATAAAAATTTATAAAGTCAGTTAAGTAATTTCACGTGATATAAAGGGCAATTTTGCTAGAATTCCAGAGAAATTACTGTTTATGTATACTTACAGGCAGGATAAAGTTAGTAAATTATTTCAACAATAAAGCAGTTAAAAATAAGCTAACTGAAGCATTTATAGGATATCTTAAATATTCTATTACTTATGTACCAATGTAGCAATTTGCTTGATACAGTGGAAATTTGGCCATCTGAGATAGAAAAGGGCTATAACAGGTGAGAGAAAGTATTCATACAAAATTTGTCAATTATCAGGGTGTAGCAACACAACTAACGGTGAAGAATATGCCAAGAAGTTGGGTGCAAGGACAATGGGGTTATTATCCGAGGGCGTGCCAATAATGAAAAAGCCTTTATCATCGCCGCCACATTACGTAGATGACATAGATCGACTACAACCTTACCAAGTCAAGCTGATGCAGCATCAGGAAGAACCTGCCCGCCAGTTGGTACAAAAGATTAACCAAATCATTGCCAATAGCTCGGCGACGGCATTGATGCTGCAAGATATTGCCCAATTGCTAGGAGTTGCTTTTCAAGTAGATTGCTGCTGCTTGGTTTCCGTGACGGGTGAGACATCCGACGAAGCGACTACTACTAATTGGTGTGCTGATGAGTATCTAGGGTTGCCACACCCCGAAGAGATGTTTTCGATGGAACAGTTGCTCATGCACTCGCCAGTGCTGCAATGTGCTGCCCAACCATTGACTATTGAAGACATTTCTATCATTCAGAACAGTCTGGTAATTGGGTGTCAATATTTGCCACTACCGATAAAAGCAGTTTTGGCAATTCCTACCCGGTTTGATGGCAATAATAATGGAGTGATTAATCTGATTAAATTCCAACCTTATGAATGGAGTGAATCAGAAAAACAATTGCTCAAAGAAGTGGAGTCGGCTTGCGCGATCGCTTTTGCTGGAGTGGCACAAGCTCAACTCATTGCTCATCAAGAACAAGACCTACAAAAGAGCAAGCAGCATCAAAACTTGATCAAGCAATTAACTTTATTGAGTCGCAGCAACTTGGAGCTTAATCAAATGCTCCAGTTAGTTATCGCCTCTACTGCCGAATCTCTTCAGGCAGATCGGGGTTTGCTCATATCACTAAAATATACAGATCCACTATTTAGGACTCAAGCTAAAAAACAAATTCCCAAAGCGAAAGGTACCGTAATCGGTGAATGGGTTAGAGAAACACAAAGTTCCCCCACTCAAAAATTAGACACCTTAGCTCAGTCTTTTTTGCTTTCAGACTGTGGTTTATGCCAGCGTGCCTTCATGGATTCTGGAAAAGCAGTAATTTTTGATGACTATACAGACCAAAACGATACCTCGGCGGCTGCTCCATTATTTACAGTTGAGGAATTGCCTGCGGTACTTTTAATGCCGTTAGAGAGTCAAGGTAAAATCTTAGGATTCTTGGTGCTACAGCAATCTGTGATTCGGAGTTGGCAACCAGCAGAATTAAATCTTGTGGAAATGGTTTGTGCTCAAGTGAGTAACGCCATAATTCAGTCACAGACATTACGCCAAGTGCAAACTTTGGTAGATGAACGGACGGCGAAACTTCAGAGTAGTCTGGAACTCCAAGCGAAATTGCATGAAAGAACACGGCAGTATGTTGAGCAGCTACGTAAACTTAACGAACTCAAAGATGAATTTTTGAGCAACATGAGCGATCGCTTGCGCTATCCTCTGACAAATATGCTGATGTCAATTCGTAACTTGCGCTTGCCAGGAATAGCGCCAGAGCGTCAAGTTAGATACCTGGACATTCTAGAGCAGGAATGTTCAAAGGAAATCAACTTGATTAATGACTTGTTGACACTTCAGAAGCTAGAGTCGCCTCACGAAGCCCCGCAATTAGAATCTATAGATTTAAATACTAGAATCCAGGATATAGCAGTATCTTTTGAGAAAAAACTTGGCGAAAAGGGATTAAAGATTTCTGTAGATTTACCAGAGGAATCGCTAAAACTGCAAACTGAACTGGAGAGTTTTGACCGCATCCTGCAAGAATTGTTAACGAATGCCTGCAAATATTCAGAGCATGATACAATTGTGCATTTGCAAGCAGCCCACCGAGTTGATCAGCAAATTGATCAAGTTATCATAAAGGTGACGAATACAGGACGTGCCATCTCTGAAGAAGAAGCGACCTACATCTTTGACAAGTTCCGTCGCGGAAAAGGGCGTTGGACTCCTGGGACTGGCTTGGGACTTGCTCTAGTCAAGTCTTTAGTACAGCATTTGAATGGAACGATCGCAGTTGAAAGTCTCCAAATATCGGATTCTGAACAGAGCGAAATTTGCTTCACTCTGACTTTGCCCCAATTTTCTGACGAAAGCAAACCATAATTCTGAACGTGACTAAAAAACAGAACACAACAGAGAACCCTGATTTCCAGTCTCTTAGTGATGACATCAAAGTCGAAGGGGATTTACCTGCTGATGCAGTCGCTTTGGCAGCTAATGTAGAAGTTCAAATTGAGAAAATAGCAGAGCGACAGCGACAAATCAGCGCTAAAGTCAAAATTCCCCAACCAGTGGAACGAATCTGGAAAGTTCTGACAGATTATGAAGCTTTACCTGACTTTCTACCCAACCTTGCCAAGAGTCGTATCATCGAGCATCCCAATGGTGGGATTCGACTGGAGCAAGTCGGCTCCCAGCGCTTACTGAATTTCAACTTTTGTGCGCGGGTAGTTCTGGATTTGGAAGAATGCTTCCCCAAAGAAATTAATTTCAGGATGGTAGAGGGAGATTTCAAAGGCTTTTCTGGTAGCTGGTGCTTAGAGCCTTATTCCCTCGGTGAGTATATGGGAACAAATCTGTGCTATACAATTCAAGTTTGGCCTAAACTCACTATGCCAGTGGGAATCATTGAAAATCGCCTGAGTAACGATTTGCGGTTAAATCTTCTAGCTATTCACCAACGTGTAGAAGAGTTAGCTAGAAAAGAACCGGATATATAGTTAAACCATCATTCAGTGATAATCCTGAATGATGGTTTTAATTTGTAAGCTTCAAACTAAAAAGCAAAAGCTTTTTAGTTTTTATTAAGTACCCCCAGGGGAATTCGAATCCCCGTTACCTCCGTGAAAGGGAGGTGTCCTAGGCCTCTAGACGATGGGGGCATCGGACTCAGACCTTTTATAAATTAACCAATTTTCTGGACTTTGTCAACAGCTTTTGCCAAAAAAAGTTTGTGACAGCTAAACTGGGTGGAGGCAAAGGCTTGAAGAGGATACAAAGACATGGAGACACAAAAACAATTCCGTAGATGCTTCTGCAAAAAGCCGCAGAGTGCTTCGGCATCCGGCGCTGGGAACACAGATCAAAAAAACCTTAAATTCAGCAATGGACAAAGGGTATGATGTTGTACCCTTTAAAGTTAATATCTACGGTTTTTTACAAAAGATTTTGAAATAAATCGCTCAAAATCTACAACATGGAAGCATCTTTTGATATCACCCTACAGATGGCGATCGCTGTCTTTGCAGGTATTAGCGCCCAAGTGCTGGCTGCATACCTTCGTGTACCTAGCATCGTCTTGTTGTTGCTGTTGGGCATTTTGTTTGGCTCTGATGGCATTGGGCTGTTGCATCCCCATGTGCTAGGCACTGGACTGGAAGTTATTGTTGCCCTAGCAACGGCAATAATTTTGTTTGAAGGCGGACTCAACTTGGATCTGCGAGAGTTAGGTAGAGTTTCAGTCAGCCTACAATTGCTGGTCACTCAAGGAACGCTAATCACGCTGCTTGGTGGCAGCATGGCTGCTCACTGGCTAGGTGAATTTCCTTGGAACATAGCTTTTCTCTATGCTTCCATAGTTGTGGTGACAGGCCCAACCGTCGTTGGCCCTTTGCTCAAACAAATTAATGTAGATCGGCAAGTGGCAACACTTTTGGAAGGAGAAGGGGTTTTAATTGACCCTGTAGGGGCTATCCTTGCCTTCGTTGTCCTCGATACAATTTTAAATGGCGATGCTGACCCTATTAATGCGATCGTGGGTTTGCTGATGCGCCTGGGTGTTGGTGCGGCAATTGGTGGTGCTGGCGGTTATCTGATGAGTTTGATTTTCAAACGTGCCAGTTTTCTGTCATTTGAGCTAAAAAACTTAGTAGTGTTGGCGATACTTTGGAGCCTGTTTACCTTATCGCAAATGATCCGCAGCGAATCGGGAGTAATGACAACAGTAGTTGCAGGAGCAGTATTTGCGAACTCCTCAGTGCCTGAAGAACGGCTGTTAAGGAGCTTTAAGGGTCAACTGACAATTCTCAGCGTCTCGGTGCTATTTATCTTATTAGCTGCTGACCTATCCATTGCTAGTGTGTTTGCTTTGGGTTGGGGTAGTTTATTCACTGTTTTGGTACTAATGTTTGTCGTTCGCCCGATTAATATCCTCTTGTGTACCTGGAACAGTAACCTAAACTGGCGACAGAAAGTATTTTTAAGCTGGGTTGCTCCTAGAGGAATTGTTGCTGCCTCCGTAGCTTCTTTTTTTGCGATTTCCCTGACACAGCGCGGCATTAATGGCGGCGATTCTATCAAAGCTCTAGTATTCCTCACCATTATCATGACTGTTGTCTGTCAAGGACTAACAGCTGGCTGGGTTGCTAAATGGCTGCAAATTACCTCCAAAGATGCAACTGGCGCAGTAATTGTGGGTTGTAATCCCTTGAGTCTTTTGATTGCCCGATTCTTTCAAGAACGGGGAGAAAATGTGGTCATGATTGATACTGATCCCCAATGTCTTGTTCAAGCTGAGGCACAAAATCTGCGGGTGATTGCCAGCAGTGCGCTAGATGCTGCTGTTTTGGAAGAGGCGGGACTTGCCTCTATGGGTACTTTTTTGGCTATGACAAGTAACGGTGAGGTGAATTTTGTTTTGGCTCAACGAGCAGCTGAGGAGTTTAGTCCGCCGCGCGTCTTAGCTGTTTTCCCCCGCGATCCGCAAGCGAATACTTCGGCTAGTAATAAAGTTGAGCAAGCTTTTATCCCAGACTTAGGGATTAAAACTTGGAATGAATATTTGAATGATGGGCGAGTCAAGTTGGGAACAACCACGCTGATTGAGTCGGAATTTTCCACTCAATACGATCGCATCCAAGAAAAGATTCGGACTGGGGTGTTGATACCACTATTGGTAGAACGAGAAGAACGCTTACAGGTAATGCCAGCTAACCAAGATTGGGAAATTGGCGATCGCATTATTTACCTGTTGTATGACCCCAGACCTAGCCTTTTAAAACGCTTATCTGGTGTTACCCAATCTACTCCCCTCTCTCTAGAAAAGTTACCAGAAGTTGAAGACCTATCGCTCGCCCAATTATCTCAACTTTCCGCTACTGAGGCTGCTGGGGGATGAGGGGGAGAATAATTCGTAATTCGTAATTCACAGACGCGATTAATCGCGTCTCTACAAACTCCTAACTCCTAACTTCGCACTCAACTTGCGATTCCTGCCAAAGTAAAGCCGAAAAATGCACTATGGCAAGAATTAGCGTCACTACTGAAATCAGATAACTGTGGATTGTGTAAAGGTGTTCGACGGTAATTGTGTTAATGGCTCCACCGCCAGTCAGGATGTCGCGCAGTTGCTCACCAATGAAAGGAATGGCCTCAATGGTTCCTAGCTCAATGCTAAAACGCCAGTATCCTTCCTGAGTCCAATCTAAAATCATTGCTGTCCAATCCAGCCCGATCGCACTTAGGGTCAACAATATCCCACTAATCCAAGCGGCCAGCCAACTCTGGCGAAATTGCCGCCCTAAAAACATCACCACAATTTGAATTAAGGCGATCGCAATTACCGCATTACCAGCAATATTATGCGCTCTCCAAAACAACCACCCGTATGGTAGTTGTGTATTTATCATCTTCAATGAGTTATAAGCTCCGCCTGCTGTCGGTTCGTAGTAAAAAGACAGCAGAACTCCGGTAGATACATAAATTAAACACAGAGTCAGAATCACGACTGATAATATAGTCGCCAGTCGTCGCAAAATCTTATCGAACTGGGTGCTTTGCATGGCTCACCCCTCCTGTTCTTAACTAAGTATTTATTACTATTATGATCTTAGCTAAGAAATATTAATAAATGTTGCATTTATCAGAAAAATATAAAGTTTTTTAAATCAAATATTGTACCCAAGCTTTTAAGGGTTCTGGTGAGCCATACCAAATTCCAGGACTTCTGGGAGAATGCCTTACACCTTCAATCACCAGATTTTCTGCTCCTTCTAGATGAGCAGCTTCAATGGGCGTGATTCCATCTCCCCAAGTGTTACCCTTACCACAGGTTAATTGGTAACTACTGTAAGCTAACCAACTACCAGGACGCCTTTCTCCAAAGATAGTTTTGCCAGCCACACAAACGTAACGAACGTTTTTGTGAAAGGCCCCTGGGTAGTTATTGGTGACAAAATCTAGATTGAAGCGCGTCCAGCGTTCTTGGCTAATGTGGGGTGTACCCAAGGTGATGAGATTCGCAACCAGGGGATGCGCTTCCCAGAGAAATGGTTTGACATTCCCGCGTCCCAAATAAGGTTTTTCTCCCATATAAATGCGGGATATCCAACCTCCGGCTGAGTGACCAATCAAGTTAACTTGAGTAGCATTATGTTGCTGCAATGTATCCTTGATTGTGCGATCAAGTTGTTGCAGAATTGGTGTTACGGGTCTTCCTCCAAGAGTAGGGAACCAGTCACGCCGTCGCAGTGGTACTGTAACAACGGGGAAATTTAACTGATTTAGGGATTGTTCTAGTTGACGGTAAGCGATCGCGCTTTCTAGATATCCAGGCAAAATAACTATCGGTAACGGCATTTTAAATTTTGGATGCAATGATTAAGGGTTTGAACTTTTTCGTCAAAAAGTAGTCAGATTCAGAAGCTAGAATTGCGATCGTCTGACTAACTCCTTTTATATAGTTTTGCTAGGGCTTAGGGCTAGAATGTCAATAAAATTGTACAATTTGCAACAGTTTTAGGGGCTGCTGATGTGGTAGTATTTTCACATAGGGACTAGTCTTGGACAAGCAAGTGTGCCATCTATTACATAAGCGTAGTTGACTGAAAAACAGTAGAAAAAACAAGGCAACTTTAGTAGATGTTTTGATGTAATCAGACTTGTGTGTTCACTTAAACTTTATAAATATCCCAAATATCAATTTTAATTGTGTGCATCATAAGAATAAAAAATCAAAGGTAGTAATTTTTCAAATACCTCTTTAGCAAGCTCGAATTGGAAAATATGATCCACCTTCATTGATCAATTTAAATCTTTAATAAATGGCAATTTTAGCGTTTTGATTGCCAATAGAGGAAATTATTATTTCCTTAGAAGGACGCATCTCTTGCAAGATATTGCAATATAGTCAAAAAGAGAAAATCGCTAGTCAACTGCAACTGAGCCGAGTGAACGATAACAGTTATGTCTTACGTCTCCCTGCTGAAAAATATACCAGAAATCTTAAGCCAGCCAATTGGGATAGCAGCTATAGCTTCCCTTGGTATCCACGGTGCGATCGCCATGATTGTGCCATTGATGCCTATGGATTCTAACAAGCCTAAAGAAACAGCATCATCCAAAACAGTCGGACTTTTGGAATTAAGCCAAGCCGATCAAAACCGTTTGCCACAAACCACACCCCAAGTTGGTTTACAACAACTTCCTCCAATAGCGCCACTTTCTACTCCGAATTTTAGTGCCCAAACTGGATTATCCCCACTGGCGCCACCACCATCCAGCCAGCTAGTACTACCTCCGCTACCCCCATCATCAAATAACTATCGAGTCTCTTCCTTGCCTACAAGGCAGTCTTTGCGGATGATTCCTAGTGAAAATTTGCGATTTGACGCCTCTAAATTTGACAGTTCTAAATTCAATACCAGCGCTAAATTCTCTCCATCAGTTCCTCGTGTGAGTGATAGCGTCAGCAAATACGAGCCACCTAAGCCGTTGGCTGTAAATAGATTGCCAGAATTGCAGTCGCAGCAAATACCTGATGATATTCTGCGGAATGCCCAATCTCCAAACTTATCTGACACTACCCCAATTGCAACAGCGCAGGGAAATACGACTTCACAAATTACGCAACCAGGTAATGATGCGTCGTCTAGAATTGCTCAAAACCCGTTGATAACTTCTCTAAAACAAGCTCCAAGGAGTGGTGACACTTTAATCGGAACTAGAGGAAGTACACTTCAGACAGCCGATTTATCGGCGAAGGGAACTCAACCAGTAATTGCACAGCTAGACTCTTACGCAAACCTGAGAAAAGAAGTCCAGCAACAATACCCCAACGCTGAACAAAAACCAGTCATCCGCCAAACATTACCCACCAATCAGCCGAATCTACAAGGTGCTGTTTTGGGTGTATTAGTGGTAGATCCTGATGGTAAGGTCTTAGATATCAAGTTTCAAGACAAGCTAATTTCCCCTGAGTTGCAATTAAAAGCTAGGGAATACTTCAATAGGCAATCCCCCAAGGGAGATAAACAGATCAGTTCCTATCCATTTAACTTAAGTTTCCAAAACAACGGTAGCAATACTACTGGGACTAATCAAGAGCAAAAGCCTTCGTCATTATCTGCACCGGGAATCAATAACAATCAGCTTATTCCCTCACCAGCAGCTACTTCTAAACCATTACCCGATCTGCGAATCAGAAATAACCAGCCTACTTCTATACCAGCAGTTACTCCCAAACCATTATCTGAACTGCAAATCAGAAATAACCAGCCCACCCCTTCATTGGGAAGTACTCTCAAACCATTATCTGCACCGGGAGTCAATAGCAATCAACTTACGCCCTCACCAACAGTTACTTCTAAACCATTATCTGAACTGCGAATCAGAAATAACCAGATCACACCTTCTGAACCTTTATTGCTGCCGAGAGTGAATAAGAGTCAATCTACATCCTCTGCTGCTGAATCAGATAAAAAATTAGTAGAACAGTTGCGCGAAGTCAAAGAAAACAGACAAAAGTTTAATCCAGAGAAATAATCACTCGCTGGTGATTTCGGATTAAAAACAAGCTAAAAGCGATGAATGATAAAAATTGTCAATTTATCATTCATTTTTTACATATCGTTTTTAGCAATTGACGAACTAGCGATCGCTAGTTCGTCATAACATAATACATATAGTTAACTTTGAAGTTCGTTAAAAGCTTAGAAGCTGTTCCAGCTTGAACTTGTTTAATTAGGGCGGGCAAGATGCCCACCTCACAAGAATTAGACAGTATAGCCTTTTTACCACCCTTGTTCTGCATTCTGAAAAACATAAGCAGCTACCTCCAGAATCTCCTCAGGACTTAACTTACCTTTAAAAGCAGGCATGGCATTTTTACCATTTTGCACTTGGTGAATAATCGCCTCGATTGAGTCGTTATTATAATTTTCTAGGTACTTTGACAATGCTTCCTTTTTCAAGGTTTTCTGGCTAATAAGGATGTTACCGCCACCGATATGGCAAGAAGCGCAGTTAGCCTCGAAAATTTTAGCCCCGTTGGATGTTTCGGCAGCTAGTGCTGGACTAATGAATGTGAATTTGAATAGCGCGATCGCCCACAGTAAGATTAATAAAAGTATTCTCAACAGAATTTCCTCGCAAGAAGCCTCCAGCAAGAGTATAAACGCGATTAATCCCCGATTAAGTCAAATTTGATCAAAATTGGCGGTAACGATTTCACCCATCCAGCGCCAGATGTTGTTTAGCGTCTTAGGGGAGCAGATGATTCGTTACCGCCATTTATGCATTTTGTGCGTCACTCTAGGAGTGTGGCGTGTTGATATGAGCTAATTTCACTGAGAAATCATCTTGTGCCAACGGCGATGTTTCTAGCCTTGGACAGTGATTGTACCAACCATGCCAGCACCACGGTGGGGTTCGCAGTAGAAGGTGTAGTCACCAGGCGCTGCGTCTGCGGGGAAGGTAGTTGTTTCTTTTTGACCAGGACTCATCAACATCTTTTTATGAGACAGAGATTTAGCTAAATCGGCGCTCTTAGCAGGGTTTTTAGCAGCATCAAACACAACATTATGGGGAGGAACTTTATTATTCACCCATTCAACTGTATCGCCTGGCTTAATGGTCAACTTTTTCGGTTCAAATGCCAGCATTCCTTTATCGCTACCCAATTTCACCTGGTAGGTTTCAGCCGAAGCACTGGGAGTAAAAACAGCAAAGCTGCTAACAACTAAAAGAATTGTTAACACAGCTAAACTAAGGCGTCGCCAGCTTGCCGAAATCAATTTCATGGCTCTCTCCTAACAAACAATTTTTTTTTCCTTTCCCATTTTAAATAAAATCAACGCCAAATATGACAGATTGTCATAGATACAATTTTTTTTTTAAGAATGGGGAGAAATTTATTGCAAAAAGCTGTGAAATTAGTAATAAATACTAGACTGACATAGCCCAAGAACCTTGTGAATAAAGGAAAACAGTAAAATAAAAATTTTTTACTTTATCTTTAGAAATATCTTGAATTTTCAAGAATTTTTTGTGTACTAATTAGGAACATTTTGTGCTGCTGTGAAAACTAGGGATTGGGGACTAGGGATTAGGGACTGAATTATTTCCAATCCCCAATCCCCAGTACCCAGTACCTAATACCCAGTCCTAATTCCGGGATTTAGTAATAGATTTTTCCGCCTCCCCACTTAGTGCCAACGATTTTGGGTTGCAAGAGAATATGACCAGCGATCGCCTCCAAGTCCTCATCCGTCAGATTTCGCATTTCTGTGAAAATATCTGCGCTTTTGATACTGGGGTGAACTTCGGAAATTTCTTCTTCCCCGTCGTAAGTAGTGGGATTTTTCAGGTAATCCACCAAGCCTTCAACGTTATTACGGTTGGGTGTTGCCAGTGCCAAATCGTCTGGAGTAAGTCCCACGTTCTGGTTTACCTTGGTAACTCCCCCAGCATGACATTGGGCGCAAGCGTAATTAAATAAGCGTTTGCCTTCTTTGACTTGTTTAAGGCTAAGTACGACGGTATCACCTTGAGCATTTAATGGCACTGTTCGGGTAGCTTTGTCCAGTTCCACTGCTGTCGCGCTACCGACAAGCAACTGAAACGAGAGTAAAACAGTAGCCATAACAACGCCAATTAGTCTTTTAAACATGTTTCCCCTTAAAAATTTTGACGCTCAACACAGCTAACAAAGAACGCGATTCTCAATCTCCAAGCTGCTAATTGCTAATGAATCATTATTTTTGTCATTAGCTATCAGTGATTAGCCAAAGCCGAGATAACCCTTCAGGTGACTTCGTTGTCGCCCACCGAGTCGCTAGTACCTTTTGGGCGTATTTCAGACGATATTTGGGAAATAATTGCCTTTGCATCTTCTAACGCCAAACGGGTCTTTTGGTGTTTGTAGGCGATTCCCAGTTGGTTGCACAGAGAAAACACTTTTTCTACAGGAATGCTGTAGTCGGCTGCTATCTCTGCGATCGATAGGTCTGCAAAACCCATAATGCTTATTAACTGATAGATAGAGATTGAGTCTCTGTAATACCAATATCACGTTAGGAGTCCAATTTGTTGCCCAAAATACTGTTTGGGGAATGGGGCATTGGGCATTGGGCATGGAGAATAGGGGACAGGGCAAGGGGAATAACCAATACCCTATGCCCTATGCCTATTAACCTTTCCCTCCGGTAAAGGTGACGCTTTGAATAAAGTAACGATTAAAAAAGGCGTAAATACCTAAAGCTGGTAGGGTAAAGACCATAGAAGCCGCCATAATGTAGTTCCAATAGCTGATGTATTGACCTTTAAAGGTGTTCAGCCCCAAGGGGAGGGTAAACATTTCTGGGTCAAATAGGATAACTATAGGCAGTAAAAAATTATTCCAACTCCCCATGAACACAAAAACCGCCTGCGCTGCTAGTGCTGGTTTTGCCAAAGGTAAGACAATATGTCGAAAAATTCCAAAGGTATTTAAGCCATCGAGTTGAGCTGCTTCTTCTAGTTCTTTAGGAAAATTAACAAAAAACTGCCGCATCATGAAGATAAAAGTGGCATTCACCATGCTAGGAACAATCATGCCTTGGTAAGAATTCAGCCAGCCGATCGCTTTCAAAATCAAAAATGTCGGAATTAGGGTGATTTGCGCTGGTACTGCTAGTACAGCCAAAATTAGGAAGAACCAGAAGCGCTTGCCCACAAAGCGCAGTCTTGCCAAAGCATAACCAGCCATTGAATTTAACAATAAGTTTAAAAGCGTGACGCTAATGGCGATCGCTACACTATTGAATAACCAGCGCCAAAATAGTGGTTCTTGAAGAAAGATTTGCTTGTAGTTATCGAAAGTAAAATTCTTAGGGAGAAAGTTGGGTTCACCACTGACAATCTCTGTTAGCGGCTTAAATGATGCTGAAAGTGCCCAGAGAAAGGGAATTAGGGTAATGATGGCATAAAGTGTCAGCAAGACGTACAACAGGGCTTTGAGCCAGGATAAGCCAGAGATGTTAGTCAAATCCGTTCGCCTCCAAAAAGTCGCTGCTGAATCAAAGTGATGACAATAATCACTGCTGCTAACAAAAATGCGATCGCAGCTGCATATCCCATTTGTAAATTCCGAAACACAGCTTGGTAAATCAACAGCACCACAGTTAAGGTAGCGTTGTTTGGCCCGCCAGTACCGCCAGAGAAGATGTAAGACTGGTCAAAAAGTTGAAAAGTGCCAATTACACCCATTGTCGCCACAAAGAAGGTTACAGGCTTAAGCAAGGGAAGAGTAATGTGGATAAATTGCTGCCATCCATTTGCGCCATCAAGTTCCGCCGCCTCATAAAGTGTTTGGGGTATATCTTGCAACGCCGCCAGATAAATCACCATGAAAAACGGGGCGGTTGACCAAATGTTCATGAGCATAATGCCTTTGAGCGCAACAGCTGGATCGCTCAACCAGTTATAAGTAGGTAGCCCCACAGAAGCGAGAAAATCGTTTAGTAGCCCATCAGTGTTATAAATCCACATAAAGATCAGTGTCAGCACTGCTGAAGAAGTGACTGTCGGCAAAAAGTAGAGAATGCGCCACCAGTTTTTACCGCGAATCCCAGAATTCAGAGTTACTGCCAGAATTAAAGCCAGGATAGTTTGAGTTGGCACAACAATAGCTACATATTCGGCTGTGTTTCTCAAAGCAATCCAAACTCTTTCATCTTCAGCTAATCGCGTGAAGTTACGAAAACCTATGAACTCGTATTCAATACCGCCGAGAAGTTGGACTTTTTGCAAGGAAAGAAAAACGGCGTAGAGAA
>NNBV01002739.1_pt1 | contig 13834 bp, 10 predicted proteins | sample 1173771 | NCBI WGS metagenome assembly NNBV01 (sample SAMN07173938, study PRJNA388173) | plant metagenome | isolation source: symbiotic tissue sample KVS11 | place: Norway: Troms, Kvaloya island
CCATCAACACCATGGTCGATCAGATGAATTCATTTGGATCGGAAGTAACACGTGTAGCGCTCGAAGTAGGAACAGAAGGTAGACTTGGTGGCCAGGCCACGGTAAAAGGAGTGGGCGGTGTATGGAAGGACCTCACCGATTCGGTGAACCAGATGGCTGGAAACTTAACTGCACAGGTACGGAATATTGCCGGGGTAACAACAGCTGTTGCGAAAGGAGACTTATCAAAAAAAATTACGGTTGATGCAAAGGGAGAATTGCTGGAGTTAAAGAATACCATCAACACGATGGTGGATCAGTTGAATTCCTTTTCATCAGAAGTAACGCGTGTTGCGCGCGAGGTAGGATCGGAAGGTCAGCTGGGTGGTCAGGCCGATGTACCAGGCGTAGGAGGAACATGGAAAGATCTAACGGACTCCGTAAACCAGATGGCGGGTAACCTTACCAATCAGGTGCGGAATATTGCCGGTGTGACAACGGCTGTGGCCAACGGTGACTTATCAAAAAAAATAACGGTGGATGTAAAAGGAGAGATGCTGGATTTGAAAAATACCATCAACACGATGGTAGATCAGCTCAACTCCTTTGGATCGGAAGTAACACGTGTGGCACTTGAAGTGGGTACGGAAGGAAAGCTGGGAGGGCAGGCCACAGTAAAAGGAGTGGGTGGTATCTGGAAAGATCTGACCGACTCTGTAAACCAGATGGCTTCTAACTTAACCGGACAGGTACGAAACATAGCGGGTGTTACTACAGCCGTAGCTAATGGTGATTTGTCGAAGAAGATCACGGTGGATGTGCGGGGCGAAATGCTCGAATTGAAAAACACCATCAACACGATGGTGGATCAGTTGAATTCCTTCGGATCGGAAGTAACGCGTGTGGCACTGGAAGTAGGAACGGAAGGAAAACTGGGCGGGCAGGCCACAGTGAAAGGTGTGGGTGGAGTGTGGAAAGACCTTACTGACTCAGTGAACCAGATGGCGGGTAACTTAACGGCACAGGTACGAAATGTGGCGGGGGTAACAACGGCGGTTGCGAAAGGAGATTTATCAAAGAAGATTACTGTAGATGCAAAAGGTGAACTTCTTGAATTGAAAGATACAATCAACACCATGGTGGATCAGTTGAACTCCTTCTCTTCGGAGGTAACGCGTGTGGCGCGTGAGGTAGGTTCGGATGGTCAGTTGGGTGGACAGGCAAACGTGCCAGGCGTAGGTGGTACATGGAAAGATTTGACCGACTCTGTTAACCAGATGGCTTCGAACTTAACGAACCAGGTGCGGAACATCGCCGAAGTAACAACGGCCGTGGCGAAAGGTGACTTGTCGAAGAAGATTGCGGTGGACGTGCGCGGAGAAATGCTGGAGTTGAAGAACACTATCAACACCATGGTGGATCAGCTGAACGGTTTCGGATCGGAAGTAACACGTGTGGCGCGTGAAGTAGGTTCGGAAGGTAAGCTTGGCGGTCAGGCCGATGTGCCGGGTGTAGGTGGTACATGGAAAGACTTAACGGACTCGGTAAATAAGATGGCCGATAACCTGACCAACCAGGTGCGGAACATTGCCGATGTAACTACAGCCGTAGCGAAAGGTGACTTGTCGAAGAAGATCACCGTGGATGTGAAAGGTGAAATGCTGGAGTTGAAAGATACCATCAACACGATGGTGGATCAGTTGAACTCCTTTGCATCGGAAGTAACACGTGTGGCAAACGAAGTGGGTTCAGAAGGCAAGCTTGGTGGGCAGGCAACGGTGAAAGGTGTGGGTGGTGTGTGGAAAGGGTTGACGGATTCGGTAAACCAGATGGCGGGTAACCTCACTGCTCAGATCCGTAACATCGCCAATGTGGCCATTGCCGTTGCGAATGGTGACTTGTCACAAAAAATTACGGTGGATGTGCGGGGAGAGATTCTGCAGTTAAAAGATACGCTGAATACCATGGTGGATCAGCTTCGCGGTTTTGCATCGGAGGTAACGCGTGTGGCGCGTGAGGTGGGTACCGATGGTAAGCTGGGTGGTCAGGCGTTCGTGCCCGGTGTTGCCGGTACATGGAAAGATCTGACGGACTCCGTAAACCAGATGGCGGGTAACTTAACGGATCAGGTGCGTAACGTGGCCTCGGTAACAACAGCCGTGGCAAACGGTGACTTGTCGAAGAAGATTACGGTGGATGTGCGCGGTGAAATGCTGGAGCTCAAGAACACCATCAACACGATGGTGGAGCAGCTCAACTCTTTTGCGTTTGAGGTAACACGTGTGGCCCGTGAAGTAGGTACGGAAGGTAAGCTGGGCGGTCAGGCCGAAGTGCGCGGTGTGGCCGGTACATGGAAAGATTTAACGGACTCAGTAAACCAGATGGCCTCGAACTTAACAGGTCAGGTACGCGGTATCGCGAAAGTAGTGACCTCCGTTGCGAAAGGAAATCTGAAACAAAAACTTTCAATCAATGCGCTGGGTGAGTTAGCACAGTTAACAGATACAATCAATGAAATGATTGATACACTTGCCGTGTTTGCCGATCAGGTAACAACGGTGGCCCGTGAGGTGGGTGTGGAAGGTAGGTTGGGTGGACAGGCCAGTGTACCGGGTGCATCGGGTACATGGAAGGATCTGACCGAAAACGTAAACCAGCTTGCTGCGAACTTAACCACCCAGGTACGTTCTATCTCAGAGGTGGCTTCTGCGGTAACCAAAGGTGACTTAACGCGTGCCATCCGTGTGGATGCAAAAGGTGAACTGGAAGCATTGAAGGATACGATCAACCAGATGATCACTAACCTTCGTGAAACAACACAGCGTAACCAGGATCAGGATTGGCTGAAATCTAACCTTGCCAAGTTTACGCAGATGTTACAGGGCCAGAAAGATCTGAAGACGGTAGCAGAACGTATTCTTTCTGAGTTGGCCCAGGTAGTGTCCACACATTATGGTGCGTTTTACATTCTGCAGCAGGAAGAAGAATCGCTACAGAAAAAACTGAAGCTCTTCGCCTCTTATGCCTATAAAGAAGAAAAAAATATTCCTAAGGAATTTGCTATCGGAGAAGGATTGGTGGGGCAGTGTGCTTACGAAAAAAGTAAAATATTGCTGACCAATGTTCCGCAGGGTTATGTGAAGATCAATTCCGGTTTGGGAAAAGCAAAACCGGCCAACCTCATTATCCTTCCTATTGTTTTTGAAAATAATGTAAAGGCTGTGATTGAGCTGGCCTCACTGGATATCTTCAGTGAAACACACCTTGACTTCCTTGATCAGTTAACGGAAAGTCTGGGTATTGTATTGAATACCATCGAAACCAATACACGAACAGAAGAACTTCTTGCCCAGTCTCAATCTCTGGCGGGTGAGTTGAAGACACAACAGGAAGAGTTGCGCAGAACCAACGATGAGCTGCAGGATAAAGCTTTGCTATTGGTAAAGCAGAAAGATGAAGTGGAAGCAAAGAACAAAGAGGTGGAGGAAGCCCGTAAGTCGCTGGAAGAAAAAGCAGAGCAGCTTACCCTTACGTCCAAATACAAATCCGAGTTCCTTGCCAACATGTCGCATGAGTTACGCACGCCACTGAATAGCTTGCTTATTCTGGCGCAGCAGTTATATGAAAATGCAGAAGGCAATCTGAACGATAAACAGATCCGGTATGCAAAAACCATTCACTCGTGTGGCGATGATCTTATTCAGCTGATCAATGATATCCTCGATCTGTCGAAGATTGAATCCGGATTTATCTCCGCCAATATATCCACTGTTCGTATCGGGGAAATTTCCGGCTTTGTGGAAACTACGTTCAAGCCCATTTCGGAGGCACGTAATCTTCGTTTTAAAATTGAAACAGATCACATGCTTCCTGCTTCTATGGAAACGGATATCCAACGTCTTAACCAGATTTTGAAAAACCTGTTGTCCAATGCCTTCAAGTTTACCGAGAAGGGAGAAGTGTCATTAAAGATCTTCGAATCAAAAAAGACCTGGAAGTCCGGAGTGCCTTCGTTAGACAATGCATCTAAAGTAGTAGGATTCTCCATCAGTGATACGGGTATCGGTATTCCGCAGGAAAAACAATTGATCATCTTCGAGGCATTCCAGCAGGCAGAAGGTTCTACCAGCCGTAAGTATGGTGGCACAGGTCTGGGACTTTCTATCAGTCGTGGTCTTGCAGAATTATTAGGCGGTACCATTGAGCTGGAAAGCCAGGCCGGTGCGGGCAGTACGTTCACGCTGTATCTGCCATTGAACAGTGTGGCAGCTCTTTCTTCGCGCGATGTATCTGAAAGCATTAAAGTGATTCAGCAGCTACAGCAGAATGACGATGGAAATCAGATCAATACCTTGTTGGGTAACCTGCGCATCACCAATGAAGGTGTGGAGGCACGCAACATGGACATCGTTAATGAAATGATTAATGAAACGGGCGATGACCGCAGCCACATACATGCTCATGATAAAGTGGTATTGGTAGTGGAGGATGATTTGCGCTTTGGAAAAATCATGATTGAAAAAGCACATGAGCGCGGATTGAAGGCCATCATCGCCACCAATTATCTGGAGGTATTTGATTTCACTAATCGTTTTGCGCCGATGGCTATTACGCTGGACGTTAAGTTGCCTGACACCAGCGGATGGAAGGTCATTGACTTATTGCGCAGTGATCTCACGTACCGTCATATTCCCATTCACGTTATTTCAGGAGAAGAGAACAGGCAGCTGGCATTGAAGAGAGGTGCACGCAGCTTTCTTTTGAAGCCGCTGGATAACGATTTGCTGAATGCGCTCTTTGATGATATTATTCTTTATAGCAATAAGGAAAAGAAACATATTCTCATTGTGGAGGATAATGAACTGGATTCTTCACAGATCGCCAAGATTCACCAGGACGAAAAAATGCTGATCACCATTGCCAGCACCGCACAGAAAGCGCTGGAGTTGGTGAAGGAAAGTGACTTTGATTGTATCATTCTGGATTATACACTTCCCGACATGAGTGGTGCTGACTTGCTGCATGAAATCAGTAAAGCAAAGCAGGAACTCACGCCCGTCATTGTTTATTCGGCCAAAGACTTTAATAAATCGGAGCAGAATAATGTTAACCTGAACTCCAACTCACATATCGTTAAGGGAGTGAATTCCATTGAATACTTACTGGAAGAAACCGTCTCTCATTTGCATATCAATTACAAAACACTGGCACCGGAGAAGAGGAGAATCATTGAGAACATCCGCAGCAAGGAAGACATACTTACGGGTAAAAATATCCTGGTCGTAGATGATGACGTGCGTAACCTGTTTGCACTGACAACGGTATTCGAGCGCTTTAATATTAATGTGATTACTGCTGAAAGTGGTAAAGAGGCCATAAACATCCTTACCGAAAATCCAAAAATCGAAATGGTATTGATGGATATCATGATGCCGGAAATGGATGGCTACGAAACCACACAGAAAATTCGCAGAGAGCATAAGAATAGTAGTCTTCCCATTATTGCCGTAACTGCGAAAGCAATGAAAGGTGATCGCCAGAAGTGTATTGAAGCGGGGGCCTCTGACTATATCACCAAGCCGGTGAAAATAGATCAACTGCTTTCGCTGATGCGTTTATGGTTTTGTAAATAATCCAGCCAGCGATGCAACCAAGAATATTATTAGTGGATGACCGGGAGGATAACCTGATGTCTATCGAATCGATACTGGCACCGAAAGGGTATCGGTTTATCAAGGCCTCCTCCGGCAGGCAGGCGCTTAAAGTGTTGCTTACTGAATTTGATTTTGCCATGATACTCATGGATGTAAAGATGCCTGGCCTTAACGGATTTGAAACGGCAGCTCTCATTTATGAAAGAGAAAAACTGAAACACATTCCTATCATTTTCATCACCGCGAATAATTATGGAGATGAAAATATGTTCAAGGGGTATCAGTCAGGAGCGATCGATTATATTTTCAAACCCATTAACCCCGATATATTGCGGGCCAAGGTGGGGGTGCTGATTGATCTTTATAAAAAGAACCGCTTGTTGTTTGAGCAGGAGCAGAAGCTTATCTTAATCAACCGAAACCTGGAAAGAGAGATTGCTGACCGCATTCTTTCGGAAGAAAAAGTAAAGCAGCTGAATCATAAACTACTGGAGAACATCGCTAACCTGGAGTCGGCCAATAAGGATCTGGAGCGTTTTGCATTTATGGCCTCTCATGATCTGCAGGAACCCTTGCGCAAGATCAGGGTGTTCAGCGATATGCTGGTGAATAAATATCAAAATGTATTGCAGGAAGATGTGAAACTGGTACTGCGCATTCAATCGTCAGCGGAGCGGATGCGCACACTGATCGAAGATATATTGGCGTTCTCAAAAATAACGACCGATAAATCGGATTTTATTATCAACGATATGAATCTGCTGTTTAAAGATCTGCTTGCCGAAATGGAGGAAGAAGTAGTGGAAATGAATGCAACCATTTCAGTGGAGTCTATTCCTGTTTTGTATGGAAACCCCAACCTGATACGTCCGCTGTTTCAGAATCTGATTCGTAATGCATTGAAGTACCGTAAGAAAGAGGTCGCCCCGCAAATCCGCATCCGATCAGAAATCAGTCTTGGAATTAATGACCGCGATAAAAACATGGTCAATAAATACTGCCGCATCTTTGTGGAAGACAATGGAATTGGTTTTGACCCCCGGCATAGCGAAGAAATTTTCGGTATGTTTCGAAGACTACATAAGAACGGTGAATATTCAGGTACGGGAGTGGGGCTGGCACTTTGTAAAAAAATAGCAGAGCTTCATAACGGATTTATCTCGGCACGCAGCAAAATCGATGAGGGGTCTACGTTCATTCTTTCGTTGCCTATCCGGCAGGAAGAAGAAATCTGAAAAAGGAGCTGATGCTGATCATCAGGATAATTCCATTTCGTTTATTCGTTGCTTAATCAATTCGTATGCGTTTTTAACCGCCTCTTCCTGAGAAGTGAAGGGATCGGTAAGAGAAAGCAATTCATGGATGCCCATTTTGTAAAGCTCTTCCTGCCGCAGTTCACACTGGCCGCAGACTACAATGACTTTTTTATGATGCGCTGAAGCAAGGCTTGCCACAGCGGAGACCACCTTGCCCGATAAGGTTTGCCGGTCAATCTTTCCTTCACCAGTTATCACCAGGTCGGCTTGCTTTATTTTCTCCTCGAGCTCAAGTGCATGCATCACATAACTCATTCCTTTTTCGATGCGAGCATTTAAAAATACATGTGCACCACTCGCCATGCCACCACCTGCGCCTGCTCCGGGAAAACCAGCCGCTCTTCCCAATTCCTTTTGAACCACCCTTTCATAATTTTTCAATCCTTCCTCCAGCAGGGCTACGGCATTTTTATCGGCACCTTTTTGAGGTGCGTAAACAGCAGCGGCACCATGGCTTCCATAGAGCGGATTGGCTATATCGCACAGTGCAATGAATTCCGTTTCCTGTATTCGCGGATGAATGTGTGAAGCATCAATGGTATGCAGGTGAATCAGATTTTCGCCTGTGGGTTTTATTTTTTGATGGTGCTGGTCGAAGAACTGAAAGCCTAATGCCTCGGCCATACCAATGCCGGCATCATTGGTAGCGCTTCCGCCAATACCAAGCAGGATTTTTTTTGCTCCACGCTCAAGTGCGTCGTTGATGAGTTCGCCTGTTCCATAGGTTGTAGTGTAAAGCGGATTTTGCTTTTCACGAGGTAAGAGCTCGAGGCCGGAAGCCTGTGCCATTTCAATGAAAGCTACCTGTTCACGGGCAGCATAGCCATAAGTAGCAGTAATTTTTTCGAACAGCGGATTGCTGACTGATGCAGCTACTTTTGTTCCATGGAAGTAAAGGGTCAGTAATTCGCTCGTACCCTCACCTCCATCAGCAAGAGGTACACTCACGATGGAGGCATGAGGATATCTTTTCAATAACCCTTCCCTTAATGCCGCGCACACCTGCTCCGCGCTAAGCGAGCCTTTGAATTTGTCGGGTGCGAGGAGGATGTGCAAGGGGATATAAAAGGCTAAAATTAATGCAATAATAATGGTTTGCCTTAGCGTTTGCGCTGATCCGATCTGGATTCTGCAGTGACCATTCGCCTTAGAAGCGCTAAGCGCAACTATCAAAGGCAAAAGGCCTTAATCAACTGTCGGGGAGTGTAGTAAATCGCCCAGATGTGTAAGGGAATACTCTACAGCCGCTGGTTTTGTTCCCTTATTTCCTCATGTGCAGGTGATTATGATCGGCCTTTGTATGGCATCAGGTTGCTTACCTGACAGGTACGTGCATCATAGAAAGTGAAAATACGTTCTTCATTGATGTACTTCTAAAACATATATTTCTCACATTTTTGACACGCAATCGTTATGAATAAACTAGCATTATTGATTATGGTTATCGCTCCGGGTATTTCTGTACTGGCGCAGAACGAATCATTCAGTCAACTAACTGATCGCGACACGGTGCTTTCTTCTTTAAAAGAGGAATCGGAGACGGAAATGAAAGAAAATCATGCTAATGATATGACCCTCGATGACAAGGGAAATTTATACATCACCGACAGCAAAGCCCATGTTATCTATAAGATAGATGCAAAAGGTGTGCATACCGTTTTTATGGATTATTCTGCTTTTGGAGTAGCAGGAGTAGGCTTAAACGGAATCACGTATCATCCGGATGGATATCTGCTGGTGTCTCACAATGTGAACCGTGATTTGTGGAAAGTACCGGTTGATAATCCAACCAAAGTTTCAAAAGTAATTATCCATGATTTTTTTCCAGGAGCAAACGGATTGCACCTCGATGAAAGTAATAACCTTATTCTCATTCATCATTACAAAAGAAAAGGAGATACTGAATATCACTTAACTAGTGTAGATCATTGGAAATCGGCGAGGGTAATTGCCAGAACTCCAATAGAGTTCTCTGCTAAAAAATAAATTTAAATTACAAAAAWCCGGAATGACGAAGTGTACGTGACTATAACGTACACTTCGTCATTTTTTTGTTCAAACTTCTCAAGTCATTCATCCTAAGGTAGTGTCTACAATCTTTCTATGCACTTATGAGAAGAGTAATCAAATTCAGCTTCGAAAATGTAATTACAATAAACAAGCTTCGATTAAAGGTTTAGGTCAATTGAAGTTATTTAAGTCTGTTAACTGAACTATTAAGTTTATTCGGTTTCATTTTGAGTAGCGTCTTGCCTCAGGTCTCTGTACCTACTTTATCACAGGTTCTTATTCGCTAGCCAATTCCCTTACAGTTCCCTGAATGTTGTACCAAGAGCAAGAATGATAAATCCAACGAGTAACAATACATAATTGTATTCAGTTAGAATCTGAACATGGACGTAGTGACCAATAATCCCGAGGATACCGCATACCAGGCCGATGATCCAGGTGATTCTTTTGGGTGACGAAGGTGTTGATGCCATTGCAGTTGTTTTAGTGTAGAGAAATGAATAAGAATAAGTAAATGTACACTAATGTATGCGTTAACTATTCATTCATCGCAGAAGTCTGCGGCAGGAACTCTGAGTGTAAGAGAGACGGAGTCAAAAAATGCTACCGGAAAGGAAAGAAAGAAAATGCTTCACCCGTTTTAAATTCTGTTCTCTCTTTCGGCAACTCCAGAAAGCCACTCACATTCTTAAGGTTGGCAAAATCACCTGAGCCACCTCCTGCATCCGGGTAGGCCATTAACTTGCCTGATTCATTTGTTATCTTCACTTGCAGGAAATATGTAAGCGATGGGTTAAAAGAAAAATCACTGGCAAGGATTACTTTCTGCTCATCGGTTGCAAGGCCCATGCTTTGCAGCAACCACGGCTGTATGTAGCGATAGAAACACATGTAGGTAGAAACAGGATTTCCAGGAAGGGCAAAGACGGTGTGTTGCGATGATGTGCCAAACCAAAATGGCTTGCCGGGCTTCTGACTTACCTGGTGGAACTTCTTTTCGATACCCATTGCCGTAAGCACTTCGGGAATGAAATCAAACTTCCCTTTGGATACACCTCCGCTAAGGATGATTAACTCGTGCGAGGCGAAGATTTCGTTCAGTTCTTTTTCAAGAATTACTTTTTCATCGGGCACATGGAAGAGGTTTGCTCCGCAGCCAATAACCGATAGCGCAGATTGAATGGCATAACTGTTCGACCGCCTGATCTGATGTGCAAGGGGTGTAGTACCAATGTCTACTAATTCATTCCCTGTAGAGATGATGGCGGTTTTGGGAAATGCATAGACCTCTGCTTCTGTTTTCCCGACTGAAGCCATCATGGCAATTTCAGCCGGAGCTATTTTTATTCCCGGTGTTAATACGATGTCATTCTGTTTTGCATCCTGTGCTTGCGGATGGACGCTTTCGCCTTTGGTGAGACGATCAATGGTAATGCGTGCAATGCCGTTGTCAATCTCAACATCTTCATAGCGCACTACGGTATCGGCATTGGCCGGAAGCACTGCACCCGTCATGATCTCGATGGCGCCTGCATTATTTTTTAGAAGCATGGCCGGTTCACCCGCCGGCAGTACTCCTTCCAGTATAAACTCACGTTGTCCTTTTTCAAATGCCTGGTACTGAATGGCAATCCCATCCATTGCCGCACGATGGAAAGGAGGGAAGTCACGATCGGCGGTGATGGATTCAGCAAGAATACGACCCGTTGCTTTTTCTAAAGCCACCTTCTCTTTGCGGGGCTTGAAAAGATGCTGGTGAATTATGGAAGTAGCTTCGGATACGCTGATCATGAAATCGTTATTTTTGAAATGAATGCAGGTTCACGCAAAGGCGCTAAGCTACTCCGCAAAGGTAAATTATTAATTTGCACACTTGCGCACATGTCATCAGCGCCAATTGTGCCACAATTTATAAATCAATGAAAAAACAATTTACTCATATCGATACATCGGGTAATCCGCAGATGGTGGATGTATCAGACAAGAAGATCACCAAACGCATAGCCAGGGCACAAGCCATTGTGCATTTGGGTAAAGCCATTCTTTCCAAAATGAAAGGCGATGAGCTGATCACTAAGAAAGGCCCGGTATTTCAGACGGCAATTATTGCCGGGGTGATGGGCGCTAAGAAAACGGCTGAGCTGATTCCATTCTGTCACCCCATTGGTATGGAAGATTGCCAGGTTAGAATTACGGTGAAGGGCGGAAGAGCCATCATCGACACTACTGCCATTATCACTTCTAAAACGGGCGTAGAGATGGAGGCCCTTACGGCAGCATCCATCGCGGCACTTACCATCTACGACATGTGCAAAGCGCTATCACACGAGATTGTGATTGAAGAGGTGAAACTGATGGAGAAAGTGGGTGGTAAAAAGGACTTTGTGAGGAAAAAGTAAAATCCAACCCGAAGAATTCACTTTTATTATGTCGTCATATCCCATGCGGACTTTGATCTTTTCTGTTGTTATCTAAGTAGTCTGTACTAAAACATACATTACCCTTGCGGAACGTTATGATTACCATTGATTTTGCCCCGGCTTTTGTAACTGCCAATTTGTTAGTAAGTTCTGTTTTCTAATGTGAACAAATGCTTTACAAATAAGGGATGGCATATCGGGAGTGGATTGTACAAAGCGAGCACACTTTCAGTTGAAAAATCACATCACTAATTTTCTTTTTGATTTTATGAACTTTAAAAACAAAGCTGTGTTAGATTTGTGTGTCTAAAACATATTCGTTGGCTATGAAAGTATTAGGTAAGTTTCCCGAAATCCAGATCAACCCTATTCATCGCGACCTTTTCCTGGTGATGATTGCAGGTATATTAATAGCAATGGCCATTGTGACCATTGGCTTCATGATCTTCCACTAGTAAGGAAGAAATCAGTCCGGTTATTTTTTTGAACTAACGCTCTGGCTGTTTCAGTGGGCGAAGAAGCTTGCCGTCTCTGTTTGTTTTCAAAGTTTGGCCGAAATCCATTCCTCGCCATCTTCGAATACTTCTTTTTTAAAGATGGGAACCTTCGCTTTCAATTCATCCATAATAAACTGGCTGGCTTCAAAACTCTCTTTACGGTGTTTGGTAGAGACCGCCACTGCTACGGCAATTTCGCCTGGCTTCAGCACGCCTACCCGGTGAGCCATTGACCATCGGATAAGGCCATACCGGCTAGTGGCTTCTTCAAAAATCTTCTGTGTTTCGGCAATGGCCATCTCTTCGTAGGCTTCATATTCAAGCCGCACCACCTTTTTGCTGAGTGCATTATCCCTGACGGTGCCGGTAAACAGATTTACGGCACCGGCAGTGGGATCGGTGGCCGCAGCCATTACTTCATTAATATTAATGGGTTGATCAGTAATGTTTATCACAGGGATTCTATCTTAAAATTCAAAAGAATAACAAGCATCGGATTAACCTCCGCTTACCGGTGGGATAAGCGCAATCTCATCAGTCTCGGTTAAGGAAATATGGTCTTCCGCATATTTTTTGTTAACGGCAATAAATAAGGACCGAAGTTCAGCAAGTGAAGGATAGGATTCATTCAGGTGTTTTCTCAGGTCTGCTACGGTGTTGCCGTTGACCTCTACAGTGACCTGCCTGTCTCCCAATATATCTTTGGTGATCCCAAATGTTTTGATGGTGTACTTCATCAGGGTGAAAGTACAAATTTAGAATGACGAAGAACGAATATTAAAATACATAGACCAAGAATCAGGGGAGGCACAGCCTTATTCCGCATTCGTAACTGGTCCTTTGTAATTCGTCATTTGAATTGCCATTGTTTTTCTATCTTGATGCCCTGATAAGAACATGCCTCTTTTCGATAATCACAACCGACCGATCAATTACCTGCGCCTGGCGGTGACAGACCGGTGCAATCTGCGTTGTTTTTATTGTATGCCTGAAGAAGGTATTCACTATCTCCCCAAAAAGGAACTACTTACTTACGAAGAAATAATACGGCTGGTTCGCCTGCTTGCTGTTCACGGTGTTTCTAAAATCCGCCTTACCGGGGGCGAGCCTTTTGTGCGCGCTGATCTGATGGATTTGATCAGGAACATCACCGACCTTCCGGGAATAAAAGAATTACATCTTACCACCAACGGTATACTCACAGCACCCCATATTCCTGAATTGAAAAAACTGGGGCTTGCCTCTGTTAACCTGAGCCTGGATACACTGGATCGCGAACGCTTCAAACTGATCACCCGGAGAGATGAGGCAGAACGTGTAAAAGAAACCTATGACCTATTACTGAAGCACGGGATACCGGTGAAGATCAATGCAGTGGTCATGGAAGGAAAAAACATAGAAGATATCATTTCCTTAGTTGAATTAACCAGGACGCAGCCGGTGTCGGTGCGCTTTATCGAAGAGATGCCATTCAACGGAGAAGGAAGTCATTACACTTCACTGGCATGGACCTATAAAAAGATCATTGATCATATCCGATTGCATTATCCGGCCCTGGAGAAAATAACTGACCCTGAAAATTCAACAGCTTATCATTATCGTATTCCGGGTTATAAAGGAAACATAGGCATCATTGCTGCGTTTAGCCGTACGTTTTGTGGGACCTGCAACCGCATACGCATCACTGCACAGGGAGAATTGAAAACGTGTTTGTATGATGACGGTGTTTTAAATATGAAACATCTGCTTCGCTCCGGAGTTTCAGATGCTGAACTGATGAATGAATTGCTGAAGGCATTTGCTCATCGCGCCAAAGATGGATTTGAAGCAGAGCAGAAAAGAAAAAATCATCAGCCTGCTCATGAGTCAATGTCAACCATAGGAGGTTAATTTATAAGTATGAGTCAATGTCGTTTACTTAAGGAAATAGGTTGCATCATTGTCCATTGGGCTAAAGC
>NNBV01000616.1_pt1 | contig 13827 bp, 15 predicted proteins | sample 1173771 | NCBI WGS metagenome assembly NNBV01 (sample SAMN07173938, study PRJNA388173) | plant metagenome | isolation source: symbiotic tissue sample KVS11 | place: Norway: Troms, Kvaloya island
GATTGTAGTTACTTATTAATACAAAATTTATTATTTGACCTCATTCTCTGAGTGAACACCATTTTCAAAATCCGTGAAATTTCCGATTGTTATGCGCGCAATTTCATTCAGGGCTTCCTGTGTGAAAAAAGCCTGGTGGGGTGTAATGATCACATTGTTAAATGACATGAGCCTTTCAATTAAATCATCCTTAATAACATCAGCCGATAAGTCCTTAAAGAATATTTTTTGCTCACCCTCATAGACATCAATTCCAAGATACCCAAGAATACCTTTTTTAAGTGCGGTGATAGCATCTGATGTTTTAATCAATGCACCACGGCTGGTGTTAATAAGCATTATACCTGGTTTCATTTTTGCAAATGTTTTTTTATCAAAAAGATGCCTTGTTTTTGGAGTAAGAGGGCAATGTATGGAAATGATATCAGAGGTTTCAAGTAGTTTGTCAAATGCAATATAACGTACCCCTTTGCGGATCAGGACTTTTGATTCGATTAGATCAAAGGCTACTATTTTACATCCAAAACCCAGCATAATATTGCAAAATACTGCGCCAATTTTCCCAGTACCTACCACGCCTATAGTTTTTCCATTAAGGTTAAAACCCATTAAATTTTGTAAAGAGAAGTTATTTTCCCTTACCCTGTTATAGGCCTTGTGGGTTTTACGGTCCAGCGTTAAAATAAGGGCTACGGCATGCTCGGCTATCGCCTGGGGAGAATAGGCAGGAACGCGCATTATGGTAATTTTATTCTTTAAAGCGGCTTTGACATCCACATTGTCGTATCCTGCGCTTCGAAGATCTATAAGTCTTATTTTAGACTTAGACAATTGTGCAATTACAGCCGCATCTACTTTATCATTAAGCTGTATAGAAACGGCATCAAAATCAGTAGCAAGATGCACGGTTTGGGTGTTTAGCGCCATTTCGAAGAACGTCAGCTGGTGTTTATTATCTTTATTATAGTTGTTGAGAAACTCCCTTTCGTAATATTTGGTGCTAAATACGGCTACTTTCATGTGATTTTTTTAAATTCTGTTTCATGGCTTTTCTGTGGTATACTTCTTCGCGATGACTTGTTCTTATTTCTGACATGATAAGGAATACAGATAAACTGATCACAGAAGCAAAAAAGCACCATACCGATACAAGATAGCTTTCATAAAAAACGGTTGTTACTACATAGGATATCAAAACCATTACCCCTAACCACCACATGCGTCTGATATGTGAAAAGAAAGGAGGAAGTATTGTAGCGATAATATAAAGCAATCCACCTATCACCCGAAAGTTCTCTGGATAAGTCTGGATATAGGCTATATGATAGCAATCAATTTCAGATCTAATATTAAAATGGAACAAACAGTAAGTAAGGTACATCGAAACAAGCATCCCAATTGCCACAAGTATTTTTTGTGTGTTTTTCCTTGTTTGCTCTTTTTCCAATAGCAGTATGGCAACAGGAACCCAGACGGGCCAGATAATTTGTGCGATAATCAGATAAAAATAGGTGATGCTGGTTTGGAGATATGACCAGTTTTCATTGGGAATAGACAACCATAGTAATCCTTCAGAGAATTGCTGTATGGCAAATATGAAAGGGATTAAGGCAAACATAGTTTGTGAGCGATGCTGTACTTTCTTTATGGCGCCAACTCCAATAACTGTAAGTACAATTGCGGCACTAAAACTTGCTGTAGCAGAAAAACACATAAAATAATTAGTTTAGGTTTATGACTTGGTTTTAGTTGGTGTGACTCTTCTCCCTACAGTATCCATAAGAATAGTGGCTGTTAAGGCAGCCAGTGCGATAAGTGCAAATAATGTTTTCATGATTATAATTTTTAGAGATTTGATTTAGAGTATTTAGTTTTTAAATCTGTTCAGCAAATTTGACCTATAGCAGCCAATATAGAAATGATCATCAACATTGTAATAAGTGATCTGGAACACTTTTTTAGGCTATTTTTCCGTTAGCTTTGATACTGGTTTTAAAGAAAAAAAATGGCACTATTAATCTTTGTCAGACATGGACAATCTCTTTATAATTTAGAGAACCGTTTTACAGGAATCCTCGATATTCCGCTCACTGACCTTGGAAAAGAACAGGCCAAACAGGCAGGACAAAAACTGATGGGTTATGTTTTTGATATCGCCTATACTTCCATGCTTGTAAGGGCACAAGAGAGCCTGCAGATCATTCTGAGTGAAATGCACGTGACGATTCCTACTGTGAAAAATAAAGCTTTTAATGAACGGATGTACGGCACTTTGCAAGGACTCAACAAAGATGAAACAGCGCAAAAGTATGGTTTGGCCCAAGTGGCTATCTGGAGAAGAAGTTATGATATATGTCCTCCCGGAGGAGAAAGCCTCTTTGATACTTACAACCGTGTAGTTCCTTATTATAAAACAGAAATAGAACCAAAATTAAAAATGGGTCAAAATGTTTTAATAGTAGCCCATGGCAACAGTTTAAGATCCCTGATGATGTACCTTGAAAACATCAATCCCCTTGATATTGTCAAGGTAAATATCCCCACAGGCCAGCCCCGAGTATATGAATTTAATACAAAATTAGAGCTCTCGGGAGTGAAGTATCTTTAATTCATCGGAGTGATCAGATTTGTTTTCCTGCCACTATTTTTGGATAATGATTTATATGTTTACGGCAATAGGCTTTGAAAGCTTGCTTTTGCTTGTGTTTTCATGAAGGACCTCTTTTTTAGCAGTATATTTTTCCATCGTTAAACGGGCCATTAAATAGCTTACTGTGGATTCTGCACCCTGATTCAGATTAATATAGTTTTCTTCCAAACCATCATAACATCCTCCAGTGCATGGATTATAGATTATCTTCTCCAAATGATTGTTGCCTAAAAACCAGCTAAAGGCAGTTTCCATTTTTTCCAGATAGGATGAATTTTTAAAAACAGTATTGAATCTCTCAAGGGCAAGAATCGTATAGGCAACATCGATAGGCTGTTCTCCGCCTATGGTTTCTTTTTTTAGCCTGCTTGAGTCAAGCCATCCTTTGTTGGATATTACTTTGATCTTATTGTCTGTAAAAATTTGAGATAAAAGAAAATCAAAGGATTCTTTGGCAACTTCCTTGTATTGATATTCGCCTGTGGCTAAGTAGCCACAAAGAAGCGCTTCGGGCAGTATACTGTTGCCATAAGTCAGGTAGCTTTCAAACCATTTCCAGTTAGATTTACATTCATGTCTGTACATTTTCACCAATCGATTCGAAAGCAGTTTTATAAGTGCAATATTTTCAAAATCTACAGCATTTTTGTTACGATAATAAACTCCTTTAATTACAAAGGCCATAGCCCTTGTGGAATAGATTGTATTTACTTTTCTTAAAGCTAAATCCATGGTCTTTGCTGCATCTGCTGTAAATCCGACAGGAAAAATACTCGAAAGAGACAGCATGAAACCCAAAGACCAGATTGCTCTTCCGTTGGAATCCTCCAGATTTTCACTATTTTGTTTGGTAAATTCTTGATCTTTGCCGACATAGTTCAAAAAACTGCCATTTTGCTGCAGACAAAATTTGATAAAGCTGTAATATTTTTCAATGAGTTCTAAATCCTCAGGCTCCCTTTTCAATTCATAATGCTGACAGATAGCCACCAATGCACGTGCGTTGTCATCTAAAGTATAGCCCGTATTGATATCAGGATGGTTGATTACTGAAAATTGGATCATGGCAAATGAAGTGGTCAAATTTTTGAAATGAGCCAGATTTATTTCAGGAATTTTATAATGCAATGCTATTTTTTCGGCTATAATTTTTTTAAATAATCCTGCATGTGCAATTGCGGAATTCTCCCATGCCGTAGGTGCCATTTTGTGTATACCGTTGGCAGAAATATTTTTACGCAATTGTGAATTTTTTAAAAGCCTTAGAACTTCTTCAGCCAATTGTATTGTATTTTCAAATTCAATAATAACTCCCGTTCCATCCTGGAGTACTTCAAGGGCGTGTGGAATAGGGGTAGATATAATGGGACAGCCACAACTTATAGCGTAGGAGAAAGTACCGCTTACAGCCTGATGCGGATCATTGGAGGTAAATAGGTAAATATCTGTAAGCTGCAAATATTCGAGTAATTCTTCTAATGGCAAGTAGGCATTAATAAATTTTACGTGCGACTGCATTCCTAAGATTTCAACTCTTTTTTTTAGAAAGTCACGGTATTTTTCTCCTTCCTCTCTAACCACTGACGGGTGTGTTTTGCCAATAATCAGAAATAAAATATCAGGATTTTGGCTCGCGATAACCGGCAGTGCATCCAGCGTGGTTTCAATTGATTTGCCAGAACTTAGCAGTCCGAATGTAGAGATTACCTTTTTTCCTGAAAGCCCGTATTTTGCTTTTAAAATTTCTTTATCACCATGTTTTACCAAATGTGTTCCATGGGCAATAACCGTAATTTTTCCCCTATCAATGCCATAAACACTCTCCAGTAATGTAGCTGATCTTTGAGTCATGACAATAAATCCGTCGATAAGGGTATCCATTTCGATAATATTTCGTTTCATATCCCCATTGGGGTGGGGCAGAACAGTATGGAGGACAATTAAAACAGGTTTTATCGAAGCGCTCAATAGTTTAATCAAATCAGTCTCATTATTTTTAAAGAGCCCGAATTCATGTTGTATTAAAAGTAGTTTGACCGCTTTATCGTTATTGCAGTACTCAGAAAGCTTAAGGTAGGAAGCAGGGGAGTCCGTTTTAAGGATTCGATTTACAGTATCACCATAAATATAGCTGTCGTTGATGGATTCCAGGGCAGCGACCTTTATGGTAAAAGATTGCTCAAATTTATTGTTTAAAGCAGCAATTAAGTCCTCGGAATAGGTTGCAATACCACATTCGCGGGCAGGAAATGAGGTAATAAATAAAATTTCAGGAGTTTTATGCTCTAAAATAGTTGTATTTTTTTTTGGTGCCCATAGGCTAATACTGTTGCGAAGCGGAGTCTTAATTATCATTTTTTTTAGTATTAAGTATTAATTCATTGATTAAACCTGATAAGCTAACAGATACGCAGGCTATTTTTTCATCTGCGGCACCATAATAAATATATAAAGTATCCTTAAAAACAACTGTTCCGGTGGGGAAACACACATTATTTACCTCTCCTTCCAATTCCCAATCCTTTTTTGGGCTAAAAAGAGGATAGGGCAGGCGTGCTGTTTCAATTTGTGGATTATCAAGATCCACTAAAGCGGCACAGGCCGAATATATGTATCCATCGATGCTGTCCTTGACCCCGTGGTAAATAATAAGCCATCCCTTTGGCGTTTCTATCGGAGGGCATCCGCCACCAACATAACTGGATTCATGATCGTATTTTGGTGAGAGCAGAATATGGTCATTAAAATTCATGAAGTAGTTATTATAGAATGCATCTGTTAGCTCTGTAAGGGATGTAACAGCAACAATAATCTGTATTTCCGGCTTGATACGGTGCATAAAACAGAATTTCCCGTTTATTTTTCTGGGAAAGAAAATAACGTTTTTATCCCAGATAAATATTTTTTTACCGTCTTGTTCGACCATTCCATTGTGCTGATTGTATCTGAAATACTTGCTGTTGTTTAAATTTTTAGCATTTGTAAATTGATTAAACTCGGCATAAGTAATGGTGGGCACAATTATTCCTTTTTTTTCAAAATGGATTAAATCTTTAGAAACTGCCAGACAGCCTAAGGCATTTACCCCATCAAAAGCGGTATAGGTCAAGTAATAAATTTCTTCGATCTTTACTATTCTTGGATCTTCTAATCCGTGGCTTTCGTAGTCAAATTCAGCAATAATTAGAGGTTCAGTGTTTCGCTGAACAACGTTTAACGGCCCCTGTAGTTTACAGTAGCCTATAGTTGAATAATTTCCATGGCTCACGGCCCGATAAAAAAGATGAACAGCATCTCCTTTTTTGATAACGGCCGGATTCATTACCCCTTCATTTTCAAAGACAAGTTCGGTTTTCTCCAGTATAATCCCTTCTCTTTTTATCGATATCATAATGCTGATTTAAGTGTTTAAAGTGACCTTTTGACACTTTTCATTTGATCTGCAGGTCAATTAGCCGAAGCTGTAAATAAAAATAGAGGACGTGGCCCTCTATTTTTTGATACCTTTTATAGCATGGCATAATCATATTCCACAACAAGATCATTATCTATGGACCATATCCCCGGAGTTTTCCAGACGATTTTCTCGGCTTGATCTTTTTGATAAACAGAGTCAACAAAACCGGTTAATTTAACATTTGTTCCATTTACAGTCACCGTGATATCTTTAGCGTTGAGTGACCAGCTTCTTGCAAGCGCTTTTTCGACATCCTTTTTTTCAATGGCATCTTTGATGTCCGATTTGATTTTGATTTCATTGGTCACCCCTTTTACTCCCGGCAGGAAGCTAATAGCTGTTTTAGCGTCTTGTCTCTGAAAATTCCAGGTTAGTTCACCTTCTAAAGTTACCCATCCATCTTCTACTTTTACCTTAACATTATCTTCTGCAACAGACCAATTGTCTTTTAAGGCTTTTAAGACCTCATTGGCAATATCATTATCTGTTTTGGTAAAGGTATTGGAGTATTTAATCTCTATTTCCTCAACAACGGCTTTCACTCCCGATACATTTTTGGCCGCGGTTTCAGCCTCCTTTTTTTTATAATATCCGTCTACAATACCCGTCAGGGTTACTACACCATCTTTTACGGTTACTCCAATTTCTGCAGCATGTAAAAGCGGTTCCCATTTAATGGCATTTTGAACGTCTTTTTGTAATTCTTCGTTGGTTTTCATGATGTATGTATTTAAAAATTTATAATTCATTTGTAGTTAATGCCCAATGGAAAAATATAATTGAGAGAAACGGTAAGTCCTGTTAATCAAATTGGAAATACAATTCCAAGGTAATACTGAATGCCCTGATAAAGGGCAATGGCTCTGATGACAATTCCATTTTTCGAGGTATAGCAGTTTATTTTAAAAAGTATATTTTGCATCTCAACTATTTTTAAAGTCAAACTTTTCAAAATGGCCGTGAACAAAGACCTTTTGTTGCTGAAGGTTCATTTTAGCGGTATCTTCAGTTTCTATTTCGATTTTGTCAAAACTGTTATCTTTTTGCAAAAAGTGCAGTAATTCAGTTTTTGCCGTAGTGGGACCAAATAAGACCAGTTCATTATAGCCAATGGCTAGAGTCGCTATTTTCTTAAAATATGCCCTTTGTTTATCCTGCTCTTTATGGTGCATTTCATTTTCGCTTCTTTGAAGCGTTTCATGTTTGTCCTGAATATCAAATTCAGAGATTACAGTCTCAGTTTCTTTATCATTATTGGTAAAATCGATTAAATTGGCGGCGGCATGATCTAGGTAAATGCCTAATTGATGTATAGTTTTCATTTTCTTTAAGTTATTAGGTTGTGTAAAGTTTTTTATTTATTGCATTACAGCAGCTTCAATTTCCTCGGCGGAAGGAAAGTGCTCTTCTTTTAGACCATTTTCTTTAGGGATATGGATTCCAAGCAGTTTTCGTGCATTTTCAGTCTGGATTTTGCTGCCATGCACCAAAAGCATAAATTTGCCTGCTTTTATCTCTGTTTCGTATTTTAAAACATCATGATTTGAAATGCCCAAACTTACCAGTGCGGCAGCAATTACACTAGTGCCTCCCAGTAGTGCGGCGCCTTCAAGTGCCCCGATAATAGCCGAAACAAGAGGACCGGCAACAAGTAAGGGGCCAAGGCCCGGAATAAAAAAGAAAGCGGATCCAAACAATAATCCCCAGAAGCCACCCCAAAAGGCTCCAAAGCTTCCCCATTTTTTCATACGGTCTCCTACATTGTAGTACCCCGTTACGGTTTCATCAGTATGGTAGTCCGTCCCTATGATGGATAGTGTGGTCATATCGAATCCGCTTTTTTCGAGTTTTTTAATTGCTGTTTCAGCTTTAAGATGCGTGGCATAAAAGGCGACTAATGTGTTTGTGTTTTTCATGTTGATTGAATTTAGTGAATGGTTTTATAAAATCCATCTGATGTTTTTTCTGTATGTTCATGGATTATTGTGAGATTGTTTTTTACATTTCGCACTCCTGGTGCTTTCCATGTAATTTTTTCAGCCAGTTCTTTTTGATATAAGGAGTCTACCGTTCCTTCCAGGATTACCTCATTTTTTATCCACTTCTACGGCAATAACTGCCAGATCGGTCGCTATATGATTTTTTAAAGCCCGTTTTATAACTTCCTTATTCACTGGAGCATTAAGTGTAGAATTTAGGCTAATATTGTTCATCACTCCCTTGACTCCAATTAGATTATTTACGACTCTTGTAGCGGCTTCTTTTTGATAATGCCACTCCAGTTCTCCGCTAAGGGTTACTTGTCCATTTTCTACCTGAACCTGTATACCGTCATTTAATGTATTCCAGTTCCATCTAAAGGCATTTAGCACTGCCGGGGCAATATCAATATCATTTTTTTGCTCCCAACTATTGATTTTTACCTCTATATTCTCCAAGACGTCCAGAACTCCAGAGATTTGCCTTGCGATGGTTTGCGCTTTAGCTTTTTTTTCCACAGTATCAACAATACCTGTTAGGGTAACTATGCCGTTTATTGCCGTGACTTCAATTTCTGCTGTATTCAATTGAGTCTCCCATTTTAGGGCATCCTGAACATCTCTTTGTAAAATTTCATTATCTTTAATCATCGTTCCTTTAAATTTTAGCTTGCCAGAAGACCTTATTATGCTTCTTTATTGCTGTACAAAGTTGAGGTAACAGCAAGGAATTCAAAATGACAGGCGTCAGCAATAAAAGTGATGTAGGGCACTTTTTTAATGTGGAGAATAAATTGTAATTACACCGATACGAAAAAGGTTTCTCGATTAAATTTCCCGGACTCAAAATGCCAATACATATTGATTACTTTCTTAAGCACTTTTTTGAGTTCCAAAACATCTCTTGATTTTTTAATATAAATATTGGAACCCGCTATAAATATTTCTTCATCAAAAAGAGTTTGCTTTGGGTCGTATACTACAATGGGGAGGTCTTTGTTCTTTTTATCATTTCTCACAGATACTATTTCAGTAAGAAGTTTATATCCGCTAGTATCATTTAAATTAAAAAACAAGATTGGCGTTGTGACTTTAGGGGCTTCTTTTAAGTGTTCCAGGCATAATTTTACATCTTTAAATATTGTAATGGAATGCCTAGATTCCAAATTGGTCAAAGCGTTCTGAAATGAATCTTCTATTTTGGAATGATTAATAAGCAACATACAGAGTGGTCTTGGATTGTAGTGCATTAGATTGGTTTTAGGTTTTTACTTCAAATAACCAATAAGTATAAGGGAACTGAAATGAGCTGTCACGGAATAAAGAATAATGTATATCATTTTGTTGTCGCCAAATAGATATGATAAGCTATGTTTATTGCCAAAACAATGACAATGTGTTAATTATGATGTGAAAACCTGATATAAAGTCATTTCCCATTCTTAAATAGTCGACCTTTATAGAGATCATCATAATTTGATCGGTTGATGATGAATAATGCTGCGCTGCTATATGCTCTTGTACAGAATGCTTTGGATGGAATAATTACCATAGATGAAATTGGGACAATAGAAACAATTAATCCTGCGGGCTGTATTCTTTTTGATTATCTCGAAGAAGAAGTGGTAGGCCAAAACATTTCGATGCTGATGCCTTCGCCTGATCGCGAAAGGCACGATGGCTATTTAAGCAATTACAAATCAACCAGAAAGCCAAGTATAATAGGTATTGGCCGTGAACTGACAGGACTGCGTAAAGGAGGTTATGAGTTTCCTATGAAATTAGGCGTGAGTGAGGTTCAATATTCAGGAAGGACTATTTATGCCGGATTTATTCACGATCTGTCCCAGCAGAAAGTGGATGAAGAACGTTATAAGGATTATGCATCCCATCTGGAAGAACTTGTAGAAGAGAGGACAAAATCGCTCAACGATACTATTTTTGCTTTGGAAAAGGCGAAAGAAAAAGTGAGTATTTCCCTGGAGAAGGAAAAAGAACTCAATAAATTAAAAAATCGGTTTTTATCGATGGCTTCCCATGAATTTCGTACCCCTTTAAGCACGGTGCAGTTGTCAGCCTCACTAATTGAAAAATATGCAGAGGCATTTCAAAGTGAAAATATAAATAAGCATGTTGGGAAAATTAAAAATTCGGTGATGAGTTTAACGGCTATACTGAATGATTTTCTTTATGTTGAAAAATTGGAAACAGGAAAGATGAAAGCGAGTTTTACTTGTTTTGATCTTGTTAAATTTGGTGAAGGAATAACAGAAGAAATGCAGCTTCTGGCAAAACCCAGCCAAAATATTGTCTGTAAACATATAGGTATTCAAACGATGATATATCTGGATGCGAATTTGTTAAAGAATTGTGCTATTAACCTCATTACAAATGCAATTAAGTATTCTGGTGACAGTTGCTGTATTGATTTTACAACTGAAATTAATGATACAAGCTATATTATTTCAGTACACGATGATGGGATTGGGATTCCTTTGGAAGAACAAAAACATTTATTTCAGGCCTTTTTCAGGGCGCACAACACCGGCAGTATACCCGGGACCGGTCTTGGTTTAAATATAGTGAGCCGTTATGTATCGCTGATGAAAGGTACGGCAGATTTTAAAAGTAATGAAAAAGACGGAACATTATTCACCCTAACATTTCCCATATCATGAGCAAAGTACTAATTATTGAAGACAATAGTGACATTAGGGAAAATATTGCAGAAATCCTTAATTTAGCCGGATATACCGTTTATCAGGCCAATAATGGCAAGGCAGGTGTTGAATCTGCTGTTGTCAACATGCCTGATATTATTTTATGTGATATTATGATGCCGGAGCTTGACGGCTACGGTGTATTGTATATGCTTAATAAAAATCCAAAAACAAGTACGATCCCCTTTATTTTTATTACTGCAAAATCAGAAAGGCCGGATTTGCGAAAAGCCATGGAAATGGGGGCGGATGATTACCTGACAAAACCTTTTGATGATATGGAACTTTTACATGCCATCGAAAGCAGAATCAACAAGAAGAATTCTGAAATGAACTTTTACAGTCACTCGCTCGGACGGCTTGAAAGTTTAGTGGGAGATAAAGAAGGCCTCTCTGAACTGAAAAAAATGATAGAGGAGCATATTCACAGGCCATTTAAGAAAAACCAGATTATCCATTATGAAGGCGATCGTGCCATAGGTATTTATTTAGTGATCTCAGGTAAAATCAAAACCGTCAAGCTGTCTGAAGACGGCCGGGAACTTATGACCGGTATGTATCACACCAATGATTTTTTAGGAGTTCACACGATTCTTTCAGATGAAACCTATACCGATACTGCAACGGCCTTAGAAGACAGCCAATTGTGTTTTTTTCCAAAGGAGCAGCTCGAAGAATTACTAAAATTATATCCTGAAGTAGCAGAGAAATTCATTAAAATCCTGTCTAATGAAATAAAGGCCAAGGATACGCATCTTTTGCAATTGGCCTATCAGTCGGTCAGGAAGCGTATTGCAGAATCCCTTTTGAGACTCTTTCGTCAGGAAGAAGCAACAAAAGAGGACAGTATCAATGTAACCCGTGATGATTTGGCCGCAATGTCCGGGACTGCTTCTGAAACAGTGAGCAGAACCCTGACCGAGTTTAGAAATGAAGGATTGATAGAAAAAAAGGGAAGCCAGCTGAAAATTCTTGATTATATGAAAATAAGTAAAATGAAAAATTAAAATAGCCATAAAGAAAAAGGACTAAAACTTAATTTTCAAAAAGCACTTTTGCCAGGGCATTGTCCCGATCATACAGGTCATCATAAAATGCAATATTTCCACTGCCGTCTGCCCAGGCGGTAAAGTAAGCAATGTACACGGGAATTTTATTTTGCAGGACGTAGGTGTTCTCTTTTCCCAGATGCATTGCGTTATCTACTTTTTGGGTACTCCAATTAGCTTCTTTTTCCATAATAGCCACTGCAAGCTCACGGGCTTTTTCAACCCTTACACAACCATGGCTGAAAGCTCTTTTGTCTCTATTGAAAAAGGATTTGGAAGGGGAGTCATGAAGATAGATATTGTGTGAATTTGGAAACATAAATTTAACAAGCCCTAATGCGTTGCTGCCTCCGGGTTTTTGTCTTACTTGCCCATCATGCCATTCCATATTTTGATTTTCAAGGTAATTAGGATTCTTTTTTACCTTAGGTAGTATTTCTTTTCTAAGGATACTAGCAGGCACATTCCAATAGGGGCTGAAAGCGATATAACTCATGCTGCCGCTAAAAACAATGGTTTTATGAAATTCCTTTCCCACGACTACTTTGGAAATAAGAAAAGGATTTCCATCACGGTAATAAAGAAGCCTGAATGAAGGTATATTCACGGCGATATATTCCTGGGATCTATTTATTTTAGGACTGATCCAGCGGCATCTTTCCATATTAACTGAAATGGTTTTGATCCGGCTCTCTACAGGAACGTTAAGTATTTCAATAAGTTTGGGTGTGATCTTGCTTTCAAAATCAAGATTTTGACTGGCGCCATAAGCCGCAATACCGTCAGTTATGGTTTGATCAAAAACATCAGATGCGTTATCCTCTGTGATAAAACCTTCTAAAAACAGCCTGTTTCTTACCTCTTGTACCGTGGTGGAAGAATCGCCCTGATGAAGGGATTTGATTTCCTTTTCAAGTTTAACAACTTTCCAGCCGCCTTTTTTTTCAATTTCAAGATATTTTTTTAAAGCCTGTTTAAGGGGATAATATTGATTGAAATAGTCATGTCTGAATTCTTTTTTAGACGCAATTCCCTGTACAAGGGTATCGAGATATGCCGCATGGGAAACATTTTCCCTTGGAAGGTACCAGCCTGTTTCTTCGCTTTTTCCTATGGTAAATCCGCTGAAAACTTTGGTAGTATAGAAAAAAAACATGCAGCTGATCAGTAGCTCGGATTCCAGATTTGGGATTGTACCGGCATTTTGTTCAAAGATTTTAGTAAATTCCATTTCATACGGAATTGGAACAGGAAGACCTTCTTCTCTCATTTGCCCTACCTGTTTGTGCAGTACATAGGCAAATTCGATAAGCCCTTTCTGGTCATACCAAATATAATCACCGTGCTTTTTGTAGAGTAGTTTAACCTGAGCCTGATAGGGACTAAATTTAGGATAGGTCTGAAAAAAAGCAGCAATTTTGGTTGTGTCGATTTGAATTGCAGGATTTTGCTGAAATTGCTTTTGAACATGATCCATGCAAGCCGCCCGTGACATTATCCATGTATTGCACATTAACAAAATCAATATGTATTTATATTTCATCGGGGAGGTATTAGTTTGGAATTCTTAGACACTGAAATTTGTATGGGATTAGTCTTTAATTAAACTGAACATAACAATTCGCACTGTTATGTTCAGTTTTTATTCCATTGCAGGATGTTTTAATTGGCTTTAATTTCGTCGGCCGCCATCTCTGTTAGTAATTTGTTTTTTTTCACCTCAGGCAGCATTCCATTTTCGCTTTTTTTTGTTTTTGGAGCTTTTTTTATTTTCTTTCCTTTAACACCTGCAGTAGTTTTTAGGATTCTCTTATTGATTTTTTTAGCGATCTTTTTGGCTGTATTGTCAATTGTTTTGAGAATCTTTTTACTGTTTGATTTTGCTGTTATTGCAGTGGTAATTGCTGTTGTTATTTCAGCTACCATTTTTTTTGAATTTGCTTTCATAATTTTAAATTTTATAGATGTTATG
>NNBV01000052.1_pt1 | contig 13783 bp, 11 predicted proteins | sample 1173771 | NCBI WGS metagenome assembly NNBV01 (sample SAMN07173938, study PRJNA388173) | plant metagenome | isolation source: symbiotic tissue sample KVS11 | place: Norway: Troms, Kvaloya island
GGTTGTATCTTAACTAGATTGAATATTACAGCAAACTTATTGCTGTCAGTATAAATAATTAAATTTTATATACAAATTTTATTTGATTTGTGAGAATATAACCCGAAGATCCCCAACTTTTTGAGAAGCCGGGAATCTTGTATATCACGAATGATTCAGAATTACTATAGCAATTCTAATTATTATTATGGGTTTTCTAAAATACAGCTAGAGCTTGGATGTATTACAGAAGAAATTGGACTTGCAGATGAAGACACCATTACAATAGTACTGCCTATAATCTGTAAAGACACTAACAAAAAAATACTGTAGTAAATGATTTTTAAATCTTTATTGATGATTTGGATATAGCGCTCTACAAAAGAAGAATAGCCTGCAATTCCCACAGAACCAAAGCTTCCAATAATCAATAATCTCATCAACAATTCAATTGAAGAGGTAAAGGGCGATCGCTCGTGATTTAAACAAGTTAAAAAATTACCTTTTTTAAATCCAAAATTTACTAACACATCGTTAAATTCCTCTGATTGCATAACTATGAATTGTTGACTTATTTCGTAAGCATATTTGACTAAATGATTATTTACAGAATGCCATTGATTACTGTATTGACCTACAGGTAATGTACTCGCCATTGATTCTCCAGATGGCTGAAGCACAACAGCAATGCTCAAGGCAGCAACCACAAGTTTTTGCTTGATTCTCATTCAAATTTTCCTTTGCCTAAAAATTTGCTGTTTACATCCCCAATCCTGACCGGATAAATAAATCAGCAATGCTACCAAGTCCTATCCCAAAACCCGGAATTATAAATAGAAGCATCATGGCAAATAATCCGAATTGGCTATATTGCAGTGGCTTTAGCTGAGGAAAAATTTCACTGAAAATATGAAAGCCATCGAGTGGTGGAATTGGCAGCAGATTAAACAGAAATAACGTCAAATTAATCCGAGCCGCTAGATAAAGAAATTCGACACTAAAGAGTCCTGAAAGATTAGGGTTAAAGAAAAGTTTGAGCAGCACAACAAATAGAATTCCTAAAGCCAGATTTGACAATGGGCCTGCTGCTGATACCAAAATATTGCCTAGCTTGCCAGAACGAAACTTAGATGGGTTGACGGGCATTTGTCCCCAAGCTATACCCATGAGACAGAGAAAGATGAGCGATTCTTTGCCCATGTGAACTACAGGATTCAGCGTCAAATGACCGGTTTGTTGTGGAGTATTATCTCCCTGACTCATCGCAGCCCAGCCGTGAGCAAGCTCATGCAAAGTAATGGAGAATATGACAATGACAACGATTCTGAAAAAATGAATCGGCTCTGTGATGAGTGTTTGGATAAACATATATTCTGGCTCGTGGTATAGTTGAAGCTGAAATCCGCACTTTCCGAAGACACGCATAAAAAATTTACCCAATTTCAAAACTACAAGTTTTGAGAATTAAGTGCGATCGCAAATAAATTAGGTAAGATATTTTTGTGCGACTTCCAAGACTAGTTCAAAAATCTATGGAGACGTTGGTTGTTGAGAATGAAGCGAATCAGTTGTTTGAAATCAGCGTAGGCTAGCCCGTCGTAGACATCGCTTTGCAAGACGCCTCGTTAAAATCAGCTTTTTCTCACCACGATGATAGAAGTTCTCATCTATACAGACTGCAATGCCTCGGAAAACTGAGTAAGACAGTTTTTGTATCATAATTTACTATATTTTGGTAATGCCCCATATCTGTAATAACAAGCTCGTTACCAAAATGTTATTAAAATAACTACGTAAAAGTCCATAGTAATTACTCGTATATTTTATAATGCAACTTCGCTTGCTTTTCTGAGTACTAATTGCTTGTATAGCAATCAAAAAATGCATTTTAGTATTTAATAGCCTCATTATCCTACTGGTTAACACGTATTAAAAATTAAAGTTTCTGTATATAAAGCTCTTGTATTACTAATGAGTTATTGCATATTTCAGCTTGATTAACCAACATTTTTTAATAGCTGACCAGATAGTAATTCTCAGTCAGCTATTACTTAGCAATACTTAATACACCAAAAATAAATATCGTTTACTAAATAATTTAAAAATTAATACAGTAATTAGACAGGATAATAACGGCTTATTGGTATTATTTTGATGCACAAACGCAATGATGATGAACAACAATGGATGAAGATCAGCGCCGTTCTTATTGGCGTGCTAATACTACTTTAATTCGTAATCTTTTAATTGTCTGGGCATTGGTTTCCTTAGTTTTCAGTATTTTGTTGGTTCAACCTTTGAATGCAATCCGGTTTTTTGGCGTACCCTTTGGCTTTTGGATGGCGCAACAAGGATCAATCTTGGTATTTGTGGCCTTGATTTTCATTTATGCCTTTCAAATGGACAAGCTAGACCGCAAATTCAATCTCAGCAAGCAAGACCAAAAATACAATCTCAAGAAGTGAGGAAAAGCCGTGTCAGTTGAAATTTGGACTATTGTATTAGTTGGACTTTCCTTCGTCGCGTACATTTATATTGGTTGGCAATCACGAGTCGAAAATAGTAAAGACTTTTTTATAGCAGGTCAAGGGATACCTTCAATTGCGAATGGTGCGGCTACCGCCGCCGACTGGATGTCAGCAGCCTCCTTTATTTCAATGGCGGGGCTGATTTCTTTTTTGGGTTATGACGGTTCTATTTATTTAATGGGATGGACGGGTGGCTATGTACTGCTGGCATTATTGCTGGCTCCTTACCTACGGAAATTTGGTAAGTATACAGTGCCAGATTTCGTAGGCGATCGCTACTACTCTAATATCGCTCGTCTGGTGGCAGTAGTTGCAGCTATTTTCGTCTCCCTCACCTACGTTGCTGGACAAATGCGGGGCGTGGGCATTGTTTTTAGCCGCTTCCTCCAAGTAGATATCAATACAGGTGTGATCATCGGCATGGTGATCGTGGGCTTTTTCTCTGTGTTGGGGGGGATGAAAGGCATTACCTGGACACAAGTAGCACAGTATTGTGTGTTGATTTTTGCTTATCTGATTCCAGCGATCGCGATCGCCTGGTTTCTCACTGGTAATCCTGTTCCTCAACTAGCATTTACCTTCAGTGATATTGCTGACAAACTTAATAAAATTCAGGTTGACCTGGGGTTTAAGCAGTATACTGAGCCATTTGTAAACAAGTCGATGCTAGATGTGCTGTTCACCACCATTGCTTTGATGGTGGGCACTGCTGGCTTACCCCATATTATCGTCCGGTTTTACACAGTCAAGAGTGTGCGTGCAGCTCGCTTTTCTGCTGGTTGGGCACTGCTATTTATCGCTATTCTTTATACAACTGCTCCAGCCCTGTCCATGTTTGCCCGCTACAACCTGATCGATTCCTTGCATAATCATACGGTGGCAGAAGTGCAGCAGCTAGACTGGGCAGCCAAGTGGGAAAAAACTAAACTGTTGGCTTTTGATGACATAAATAAAGATGGGCGTCTCCAGTTAACACCAAATAAAGATACCAATGAAATCAAGATTGACCGAGATATCATCGTACTTTCCACCCCAGAGGTAGCTAACCTCCCTCCGTGGGTAATTGGTTTGGTAGCGGCTGGCGGTTTGGCTGCTGCTTTGTCTACAGCATCAGGTTTGTTGCTGGTAATTTCTAGTTCCATCGCCCACGATATCTACTACCGCATCATAGATTCATCAGCCTCAGAAGAAAAACGGGTATTTGTCGGGCGGATCATGGTGGGTTTTTCCCTCGTCCTCGCCGGATATTTTGGGGTGAATCCGCCGGGATTTGTGAGTGAAGTGGTAGCTTTTGCCTTCGGTTTAGCTGCTGCTAGTTTCTTCCCGGTGATTTTCCTGGGGATTTTCGACAAGCGTACCAATTCTGAAGGTGCGATCGCCGGTATGTTGACCGGTTTAATTTTTACGATCATCTACATTGTTGGCGTCAAGTTTGGGGGTATGCAACCCTGGTTTTTTGGAGTTTCTCCAGAAGGAATAGGTACTTTGGGTATGCTAATCAACTTTGCTGTCACCCTAGTAGTTTCTCGCTTAACGCCACCTCCTCCAGCAGAAATTCAAGCGATGGTAGAAGACCTCCGCAGCCCATTGATTGAAGAATAGGATATTGGGAATTGGGCATGGGGCATTGGTCAATAATTAATAGTTATTCTTCCCCCTGCTTCCCCATTTCCCACTCCCTACTGTCCAAGTTCTTTGATGTTATTCATCACTTGTTGGTATAAGTCGTTGTTACCCTGACTTTGAAAAATGTTTGCTGCTTGTTGTAAGTCCTTGATTGCTCCCTCTTTGTCTCCATTGGTGGCGCGGGCATTTCCTCGGTTATTGTAAGCAGGGGCAAAGTTAGGATTGAGGCGAATGGCTTGATTGTAATCTGCGATCGCACCCTGGGGATCTCCGTTGGCAGCACGGGCATTTCCTCGGTTATTGTAGGCGATCGCATATTTGGGGTTGAGGAGAATCGCTTGATCGAGATCGTCTATTGCCCCTTTTCTGTCTCCATTGGTGGCGCGGGCATTTCCCCGGTTATTGTAAGCTTCGGCATAGTTGGGATTTAGGCGAATCGCTTCACTATAATCTTTAACTGCTTCTCTGTTGTTTCCTAGTGAGGCGCGGGCATTCCCCAGGTTATTGTGGGCTTCGGCGTCGTTAGGATTGATGCGGAGTGCTTGGTTGTAATCTGCGATCGCTTTTTCTTTGTCTCCCAAATCGAAGTAGGCTAATCCTCGGCCGTTGTAGGCAGCGCCATATTGAGAGTTTTGACTAATTGCTTTACCATAAGAAGCGATCGCAGCTTGCAAGTCGCCGTTTAAATGCTGATTCTTTCCCTGAATATAGAATTCCCCACCAATGGAAGTTGTAACTGAACGACGGCTAGGTTGACTGACTCCTATTTCTGTTACTAACACGTTGTCATTCTTACTGCAAGAAACACTGCTAATTGCGGTCAATGTAGTAAAAATAGCTATGGTAAATAAAGTATTTACCCTTGTTCGTTTTTGCCTAAATAAACGCCGTCTCATAAGTTAATATAAACTGCCGTAACACCTGAACGAAAGTAGTACTAAAATCTAGACTTTGATTCTTTAACTCAATAATTATTCTAACTTTTAAGAGACGTTTAAATTCAATTGACAAAATTCCCTAATATTCCATAAATCTATTTAATAGTTATTTTTAAGAGCAATTATGAATTATTAAGTATAAAAATTATCATTTTGCTCTTTCCTGTTGTTAAAAAAAATATATTAAGATATCAAGATTTATTCTTCATCATAACTCTATAATTTTTGACATTTGTAGCAATGTGAACAATTTACTCATCCTCTGTTTCATTCTCATGAGTTTTGGTAGTCAGCCGCCAAGAAGTGGTTTTGTCAATATCTACAGACAGTTGTTCTAGATTTTGCCCTAAATCTTTTTGGAGTTTCTGAGTTAGTGTGATCGGAAAATCTAAATTAATACCTTCACTTTGTGCTAGTCTTGCCAATTCTATAAATGCTGTTTTGACTGTAGTCCGCTCATAACTAGTCAGCTTATAATCAGAAGTTTCAGATATATTTTGAGCTTGCATGGCTTTTTTCATCCGTTCTTGCAAATGCTCAAATTCTGAATTCAAAAACTTCCATTGCTGCTCAAGTTGCGAATATTTGGTACTTAGTGCTATTAAGTCTTCTGTTGCAGGGTTGGGGCTAGCTTGGGCTTGTAAGCCTAACAAATTTAAGTGGATTTGAGCAAGATAAATACAATCTAGGTAAGCATACTCTATCTGTTCTTCAGTTAGGGGACGTTTTCCCCAATCGCTTGTTTGTTCTTGTTTGTCAATATTGTTAAAGCTACAAAGTGCAGTAGCTATGGTCTTGAGTTGGTAGTTGGGTAATGGTAAAAGATAGTAGGGAATTTTTTTTGCCATTTCCAAAGTGCAGGTAATATTTTTGGCTTTCTTGTTACCGAGAAGCTTTAGATCATAACTGGCGTTATGAAAAACCTTTTCAATGGCAGAATTTATCATAATTTCTTCAATAAATTCAGCTATAATATTAGGCTGATCTAAGACATCGAAAAGATAGACGCGATCGCCACTCATATCCTGAGGATTATCTAATACCTGAATTAGCGATAGTCGGGGATTACGACTTTTATAGTCAGCCACTTCTGTATCTATCCACAGAGTTTTAACATTGGTATATTCAGCAACAATGGCACTAATTTCGCTGGCGGAAGTAAGGTAGGGCATTGGCTAAAATTTCCTGATATTTAGGGCATTGTAAGTAAGCCATAGTTTTCTAAAGTAACATTTTGTTGGTACTTTTGCTGCCACAGCATTGCATAAACGCTGAAGTTTTGAATTCGTGATAAACATCGCCAAATTGACTAAAATCTGATAATATCGAGTCACCACTGTGGGGTGGTATATTCTACCATTCAAAGACCTACTCAGCATCTACATTAAATTCATAGAGAGCTACAGGCTGTATGCAGAACCATCCTGGTTAGCAGCCGTCAGCAAAATTGAATTGGCATTTCTCAAAACTGGCTGCAAAATCTTAGCTTCAAGAAATCGTCCAAGTTTCAATTTTCAGTAACCTGAGCGCTTGCTTAGGGACTTTTTCTACTTCACTTTAATTGCTTTTTAACATCTGCTCCTCACCATGACACACACCTCAATTAATCGCTTCAATTACTCAATTCGGAGATAGATAATGAAAAAGCTAATTCTATTACTAGTTAGCAGCATTTTGGTAGTTGGTACTTTTGGTTGCCAAGAGGCTCCTAAAACTGGTTTGGAAACTCCTAGTACTACTAATGAAACCACTCAAGCACCAGCGACGCCAGCTTCTCAGACAAATCAAACTACGGATAAAACTACTGCCAAAATTCCAGCAAAAGAAACGACTCCTTTAGCAGCTAGTACAGATACCAAAGTTAAAATTGATTCTGAAAAAACGGCAGCAACAAAAGCTAAGAGTAACTTAAAAACTGAAGTTAGCGAAAAGTTGAATAAAGGCTTACCAGGCAATAAATTACAAGTTGAAAATAAAGAGGGTGAAATTATCCTCAAAGGTACAGCCGCTTCTGTTGAAGAACTCAAGAAAGCTGAAACCTTGGCTAAAGAAGTTCAAGGTGTGAAGACAGTGAAGATAGAAGCAAAAGTTGATACTGTCAAAAAGCCATAAAAGAATAACTGAAGCTTTCAGTTAGCATCGCTATAAAAGCCAAATAGAGACTTACATCTGTGTCAATACTGCTCGGTTAAGCCCAAAAAAGCACTCCGAGGTAGGTTGGGTTGAGGAACGAAACCCAACATTTTCAGGGCTTTGTTGGGTTTCACGACCTTCAACCCAACCTACAAATCTTCAAAACCTACGCAGTATTGACATCTGTGTAAGTCTCTGTTTTTGCTTGTAGCTATTTTCAGGTATAGCGGTTCCCACTCAGATGCGGTAAAAAATTATATCGCAAGGTGTAGGGGCAATTCATGAATTGCCCCTACGGGTGTACCTCACGTGAACGAGAACCGCTATAAATAGACCACACGTTAGGGACGCAAGACCTTGCGGTTCAAATATATGAAAACTGCTGAAATAAAAAGTAAGCAATAAGTGGTTGATACTACTTGAATGACTTTATAAACCTATGGTTAATAGTTAAAGTCTTATAAAAAAGACTGAAACCATTTTTCAGTCTACTTGAGTAGATTTCAGTTTAGCTATGACTTATTTATAATTCTATATTTTCATCTTTCAACTTCCATTATTTGAACCTCGATAAATTCGCTCCATCTGCTCTGGAGAAAGGCGTCTCATTGGAAACCATTCAAATGGAGAAACAGACTGTTTCTCATAAGGTTGAATATCATCTTGCGGGTTTTGAGGGGAATGCACTGCTACATTGGTATTTGGAACCTGACTCCTGAACGACTCATCTATTTCTGATTCTGGAAGCTGAGTTTGAGGCAAAACATAAGCGTGTTTTTGGGGATCGTATGCGAAAACTTCTCCTGTTTCAATGTGATAAATCCAAGCATAAATGCTGAGTTCCCCCTGATAAAGCTTAGAGTGAATCACTGGATATGTCCGCAAATTCTCAATTTGAGTAAGAACATTTTCGGCAATCATAATCTCTAGCAGTTCTTCGCCGTCGTAGTGACTGTAGTGGTCTATAACTAGCCTTCGAGTTGCCTCTGCATATTTAAGCCAATCATGTACAAGCGGCATTTCATCGCTGAGATTGTGTAACTTCATTAATCCTTTCATTGCACCGCAATGAGAGTGACCACAAATAATAATTTGGCGAATATCTAAAGCTTGAATAGCATATTCAATTGTCGCGCCTTCACCACCATTACTTGCCCCATACGGTGGAATGATGTTACCGGCATTGCGAATGACAAATAATTCACCAACTTGGGCTTGTGTAATTAGATTTGGATCGAGACGCGAATCAGAACAGGTAATAAATAATACTCTGGGCTTTTGACCCTGTGAAAGTTGCTCAAATAATTGTTGATGTGTCGAAAAATAGCTAGATTTAAATTCGCGCAGACCTTTAATTAATCTCTTCATTACTAAGTTCTACAAATATTTGGGGTTAAGAACTATATCACAGACAACAGATTGAGGTAGTAAAGATGACTTTCTTTCTACGTTTTTTCAATTGTAAAGATTACTATATTATAAATTCATTTAGTGCTTTTTATAACCTCTATCATTGGGGTGAGTTGCTTGTTTCACTTCCTCCCCCCTGTTACTTAGCAACTCATATTACTGTATCAGAATGCCTTGATCATGTTTCAAATTTTTGAATTACAAGTAATTAGTCGGACATGATATTATCTGCTCTGGGAAAATTTGATGGTCAGTTTGCGACATCAAAATTTTTGCCGTACACTGAGCGATCGCCTGCGGTAAGCTTTTTGGGTGAAGCTTGCAGGCTCACCGCAACGCGTCTACTATAATTTCCAATTCTCCGCCTTACCCTCTTGCGAATTCTTAATTAGTTGATACACTTGTTCTTCATTAGCCCAGGGAACCAGCGCCTATGGTGCACATCAAGCGCGTGGAACTTACGAACTTCAAATCCTTCGGTGGCACTACTTCTGTCCCTTTGCTACCGGGGTGTACTGTCATATCTGGGCCAAATGGTTCGGGTAAGTCTAATATCTTAGATGCACTGCTCTTTTGCCTGGGACTCTCCAGTTCTAAAGGAATGCGAGCTGATCGCCTACCAGATTTGGTAAATAACACCCAAACGTCTAAAGGACGCGCTTCTATTGAAGCTAGCGTGACAGTGACATTTGATTTGTCGGGGGAGGATATCTTACCCAAAACTGCAAAGGCGCAGAGTGAAGAAGCAGAGGAAGTCGGGGAAGTAGAGGAAGAAAATCCAAAATCCAAAATCCAAAATCCAAAATTGGGCGAGTGGAGTGTTACTAGAAGGCTACGAGTCACTCACCAAGGGACTTACACTTCGAATTACTATATCAATGGTGAAGCTTGTACACTGACGCAGTTGCATGAGGAACTAAGTAACCTGCGGGTTTATCCTGAAGGCTATAACGTCGTACTGCAAGGGGATGTCACCAGCATTATCTCGATGAATGCGCGGGAACGGCGGGAAATTATTGATGAATTGGCTGGGGTGGCGGCGTTCGATCGCAAAATCATCCAAGCCAAATCAACTTTAGATGAAGTGAAGGAAAAGGAAGATAGCTGTCGGATTATTGAAACGGAATTAACTGCACAGCGCGATCGCCTTTCTCAAGATCGGGCTAAAGCTGAGAGATATCAAAAACTTCGCACAGAATTTCTGGCGAAACAATCTTGGGAAGCTGTTTTATCATGGCGATCGCTACAAGCACAACAAGAAAAATTAGTTCACGAAATTCAAACAGGCGATCGCAATTCTACTGAACTCACTACCCAACTCACAAACCTCAATTCCGAAATCGTCCAAAAAACTGCTGAACTAGAAGAACTCAATGCCCATGTAAAAGCATTGGGAGAAGAAGAACTTTTAGCGGTACAATCCACCCTCGCCACCCAAGAAGCAGAACGAAAACAACTCCAGCGTCAACTCACAGAATTACAAACAGCTTCCCAAGAAACCGCCAAACGTCTGCTTCAAACTCAACAAGAAATTCAAAAACACCGCCATTCCCTACAAGAAATCGCCGAAACACAAATTGTAGAGACGCGATTCATCGCGTCTTCCCAGCACCAAAGAAATGAAGCCCACCAAGCTCTAGAAACCTCCCGCGAAGCCGCCGCCGAAATCGCCTCAGCTTCCGAAGCGTGGGTGCAGCAACAAACAGCATTCAACCGTCAAATTGAAGCTTTACTGCACACCCTAGAACCGCAACGCACCGAACAAGCACAACTTAGAGAACGCAATAATCAGTTACAGCAACTTATCCAAGAGCAAACTCAGTTAATTGAACGCGACGAACCCCTATTAGCAGAAAAACAAACTGAGTGTAATCAAGTTGAAACGGAATTTAACACCTCTAGCGAACCCATCCAAAATTTAGCCCAAAATCTTTCAGCCACAGAACAAGAACTGCAAATTCAACAGGAAACCCAAAAGCGGTTACTTTTTGAACAACGGGAAAAACAACGCCAGTTGGATAAAATAGAGGCGCAAACCCAAGCACAACAAGAAGTCCAAGGAACCCAAGCGAGTAAAGTCATTCTACAATCGGGAATGCCTGGACTTTGTGGTTTAGTTGTGCAGTTAGGAAAGGTGGAACCTCGCCATCAGTTAGCCTTGGAAATGGCTGCTGGGGGACGCTTGGGACATATCGTGGTAGATGATGACAGCATCGCCGCCGCCGGGATTGAACTGCTCAAACAGAAGCGTGCAGGAAGGGCGACTTTTTTACCGCTAAATAAAATTCACGCTCCCAAATTTACTCAAGATGCAACGCTGCGCTTCGCTAGCGGTTTCGTTAACTATGCCGTTAACTTAGTCGATTGCGATCGCCGTTACAAAGATGTATTTAGCTATGTTTTCGGTAACACGGTGGTATTTGCCAACCTGGAGGCGGCGCGGAAAAACTTAGGACTGTATCGCATCGTTACTTTAGACGGGGAACTCTTGGAAACCAGTGGTGCAATGACTGGTGGTAGCAACACTCAACGTTCGGCGTTGCGCTTTGGCAATGCGGAAGCGGGAGAATCTGATGAAGCGATCGCTTTAAGAAGTCGCTTGGTGGATATTGAGCGGGTTTTAGAGCGTTGTACCGAAGCGATCGCTACTTTGTCAACTAGAACCAAAAAACTCACCCAGGAACTCACAGAAGCCCGTCAGGCGCGGCGCGAACAGCAGTTGCAATTGGAGCAGTTGCAAAAAGATATTAAGAATTTAACAACGCAATTAGAGGGGACGCGATCGCAACTCGCCCAAAACAGCCAAAAGTTAGCCACTGCTCAATCCCGATTAGAAATTTTAGAGCGGGAATTACCGGGACAAGAAAATCAGTTGCAACAATTGCGACACGATTTAGCAGAGTTAGAAGCATCCCAAACTCCCAGCGAATGGCAACAAATCCAGGCAACCATTAAAATTCAAGAGCAACAATTGCAACAACGGGAGACAGCGTTACGAGAATCTGAACAAAGATTAAAAAATTTGGAAAATCAGCAACAACGTTTGCAAGAAAAAATCCAAGAAGGTGAAACGCGAATCACCGAATACGAAACCCAACAAATCTCTTGTACAGACGCGATTCATCGCGTCTCCACACAAATCACAACGATAGACGAGCAAATCACCCAAACCCGCGCCAACCTCAGCGTTATGGAGCAAAATTTGGGAGAAGAGAAACAAAAACGCGACGCTACAGAACTGGAAGTGCGATCGCATCTTTTGCGCCAACAACAATTGCAATGGGAAATCGAAAAACTCAAAGAAACCCAAGAGAAGCGACGGGAGGAATTAGTTGCACTGCAAAGCCAGTTGCGGGATGTGGGAGCAGAATTGCCAAATCCACTGCCGGAAGTTCCAGATAAAGTAGATTTAGAAGAATTGCAGAAAGAATTGCGATCGCTTACCAAACGCTTACAGGCAATGGAACCTGTTAATATGCTGGCGTTAGAAGAATACGAACGCACTCAAAACCGCCTCCAGGAACTCACCCAAAAATTAGAGACACTAGAAGGAGAACGCACCGAACTACTTTTACGGATTGAAAACTTTACCACATTGCGGCAACTTGCCTTTAAAGAAGCTTTCGATGCAGTCAACGAAAACTTTCAATCAATTTTTGCCATTCTTTCCGACGGCGACGGCTTCTTACAACTCGAAAATCCCGAAGATCCCTTTAGCAGTGGGCTAAATTTAGTCGCCCACCCCAAAGGCAAACCTGTACAGCGCCTAGCTTCCATGTCTGGGGGAGAAAAATCACTCACAGCCTTAAGCTTTATCTTTGCTCTCCAACGCTACCGCCCATCGCCCTTTTACGCCTTTGACGAAGTAGATATGTTTCTAGATGGGGCAAACGTAGAACGATTAGCTAGAATGATTAAACAACAGTCACAACAAGCGCAATTTATAGTTGTGAGTTTGCGTCGTCCGATGATAGAATCAGCCGAACGCACAATTGGCGTTACTCAAGCACGAGGAGCTTACACTCAAGTTTTGGGGATTAAGTTACAATCATCCAATACATCTGCTTGAGTTTTTGTTAATAATAGTGTATAGACAAACCGGATTCGAGATCAGGACTCGGTATAGAATGACCTCCGAACAGATAATTAGGCGTTCCGACATATTAAATACCCAGGTAATTACCCGCGACAATGGCAAGCGGCTAGGTATCATCAGTCAAGTCTGGGTTGATATTGATCAACGAGAGGTTGTGGCTCTTGGTTTGCGAGACAGCCTGATCTCTATTTCGGGCATACCGCGCTATATGTACCTCAACAACATCAGCCAGATTGGTGATGTCATCCTGGTTGATAACGAAGACGTAATTGAAGATATCGAAGTTGAATCTCTCAGTAATCTGATTAACTGGGAAGTAATTACAGAAACAGGTGAAGTCTTAGGCAAAGTTCGGGGCTTCAAGTTCAACGGCGAAACCGGGAAGCTTAACTCCATAGTCATTGCTTCTTTAGGATTTCCCCAAATTCCTGACCAATTTCTGAGTACTTACGAGTTTTCAGTGGATGAAATTGTCAGCACTGGCCCCAATCGGTTGATTGTGTTTGAGGGAGCCGAAGAACGAGTTATCCAATTGACATCTGGTTTACTAGAGCGCTTGGGTATCGGCAAAGCACCGTGGGAACGCGATGCAGAAGAAGAATATGGCTATACTCCACCGCGCCAAGTTGCACCAGGCAATCAACTCCCTAGTGGAGTGCCATTGCAGCCACCCAGGCAAAAAGTTCGCGCCCCCGAACCCGTAGCGCGGGAAGAAGAGGAATGGACAGAAGACTATGTGGAAGAAGAAAGGCCACAGCGTCAGGTAATGAAAGCCCGGCAGTATGAATCTATTCAATACGAAGAAGACGAGGAAGAAGATAACTGGAGTGAGGCAACGGGCAACGACAGATATCAACAACCGCAGCCGCTAAAGTATGAAGCCAAGCCTTACAGCAAGCCTTATGTTGATGAATACGATGATTATGACGACGTAGACGGCGATGCTTGGGAAGATGAGCCGAAGCCTGTGAATATTCCTAAGAAAGTCAAGGAAAGACAGCCAGAATACGAAGAAGAAGGCGGATATTAATTCGTAATTCGTAATGACGCTCGCGGACTCGCTACCGCTACGC
>NNBV01000056.1_pt1 | contig 13742 bp, 13 predicted proteins | sample 1173771 | NCBI WGS metagenome assembly NNBV01 (sample SAMN07173938, study PRJNA388173) | plant metagenome | isolation source: symbiotic tissue sample KVS11 | place: Norway: Troms, Kvaloya island
AAGGTTAGCAGAACGCTGAGAAAATTTTTCTAATTCGTTTTGGCGATCGCTCATCATCTGGTAACATTCGTTAGCTTTTTGATGAGTTGCACTCAAGGTTTCCTTAATTTGCCGATCCAGATGATAGTTGCCCAATAACTCCTGTAACTTCTCCAGCAGATTGGACAATTCCCCCTGATTGCTTCTCAGTTTCAGCAAAGAGTTAGCAAATGGTTCTAATAAATTCGCCTCAACTAAAGACTCTCCTGCTAAACCCATTAAGCGATTCAGATTTTCAGTACTCATTCGCACCGCCCGATTTTGGGTGATGCCCAGTTCTTCTAATGGGGATGGGGAAATAAGGGTTGTCTGTTGGTTGTCTTCTAACTGCGCTGTTGTTATTAGCGGATGAATTTCTGTAGAGTTTGCCTCTAGAGTTAGGATATTAGCGATCGCACTCACTAATGATTGAATGCCAACATCTTCTAACACCTGCAAATTTGGGTTGGCTGTAACCGTTTCCGCTATCCGCAGGAGCATATCTACCCCTTGCAACAAGACATCAATGCGATCGGCAGTTAAGGTAACTTTTCCCTCTTGAGCCGCCACAAAGCAGTCTTCCATGACGTGGGCAAGGTTGACAACCGGATCGATTTGGACAATTCGCGCAGCGCCTTTGATACAATGGGCTGCCCGCATTAAAGCTGCCAGTTCTAGTTGGGGATCGGGCTTAGTTTCCAGTGCCAACAGGCAATCGTTCAATACCACAACTTGAGCTTTTACTTCCATGTTGAATAAATCAAGCAAGGAAAGACTGCTGACATCAAATTCTTCTAACATCACAACACCTTCCTAGCTAAGGTGGTGAATAACAATTCATCATCCAAATAACTGACACTGTGCGATCGCTCCATTAATGACACGCCAGGTTGCCAGTGAAATAATCCTTTTGTATAAGTTTGAGTCAGACTCTTAGGCGGATCTTGTAACTCATCCCGGTGAAATCGGTGTACTCCATAAAGTTCATCGACACCAAACACCCAAGTTTTATCTGCTTTTTCCAGCACCACCATGCGCGAATACACCACTGGACTGAGGGTTTGTACTGCTGTATCGGCAGTTTCCAGATTTAACAGATCGCTCAAAGAAATACACAACCGCAATTCGCCTCGGATACTTACCAATCCCCGCAAGATTTGGTTGCTGCGATGCGGTAGGGTATGAACCACACTCGCAGGAGAAATTTCTTTGAAGATTTGGGCAGAAAGTGCCAGCCATTCCCGTTGCAGACGAAAAATCACAACCGTGATTTGAGTGGTGGCTAAAGTATTGGATATCTGGGAATTTTCATCAGTTCTAGATTTAGCTAGTAACTCAGTCCACTCATGCCGATAATTTTCAGGTATGGAGCGCTCTAGCAAATAACGTCCAGCAGTAGAGTAAACGGGGCAATTGCGGCAATGGGTATAGGTGGCTAATTGCGGACAAGAGCGATCGCCCTCAATGCCGATAAAATTCCAACAACGTTCAATATTTAATGGTGTAGCGGGGTTCATAAGGGCTGCTCAAGAGAATTGGTGAATCAGGGGTACAGCGTTTTCTGCTTCCACCTGAAAGCGGGCAATCTCTTGACGCAATCCCTGCGCCACTTGGTTAAGTTGGGCTATGGCATGATTGATTTCTCGCAAAGAATCTGTACTTTGCACTGAGGTACTGCTCAACTGCACCATCGTTTCACTAATTTGTTGCGCTCCCACAGATTGGGTTTCCATACCCTGGTTGACAAACTCAAATCGCGGATTCAAGTCTTGCACTTGCTGGATAATTTGCCCAACCTGTGTACTAATACTGGCAACATCTTCTATATTCCGCCCAACTTCTGCGGCAAACTTGTCCATCTCCATCACACCTGTAGAGACTGACGATTGCATCTGCTTCACCATCTGCTCAATATCGAGGGTAGCAACGGCAGTTTGATCTGCTAGTCGGCGAATTTCTCTAGCAACGACAGCAAAGCCCAAGCCATACTCTCCAGCTTTTTCGGCTTCAATTGCCGCATTTAACGATAGCAGATTCGTTTGGTCTGCCACCTTGGTAATTGTGACGACAATAGTATTAATGCTATTTGCCTTTTCGCTAATTACTCCCAATCGGGCAGCGATCGCATTAGTGGCTTCTGCTAACTGCCGCATAGTGGTTTCCATCCGCGCTATATCTTTTTGACTATCATTCGCTGCTGTAGTTGTGATTTGGGAAATGGTTGCAACTTGTTCCATTGCACTTACTAATTCCCTAGAGGTAGCGGAAATTTCTTTGGTGGCGGCAGCTACCTCATTAGTAGAAGCTACTTGCTCAATCAGCGTCCCTTCTAATTGTTTACCTGAAGCTGCTATTTGAGTCGCTGAGGAAGTAACCTGTATGCCTGAATGCTGTACCTGACGAATCAGAGTGTTGAGATTCTGAGTCATGGTTTGGAAAGCAGTTAAAAGTCTATTCATTTCATCTTTGCTGTTGGAGTCAGCCGCAATTTTAGTTGTTAAGTTTCCCTGAGAAATTTGCTCTGCAACTCTAATAACACCAAAAATCTGAGAAGTAATTTGTCGAGCGATTACAAACCCAAGAGTAATCGCAGTTATCGGGCCAATGGCAATTCCTACAGAAATCCAGAAAATACTGCGACCCACATTCTGTTCGACTTGTTTTTGTGTATTTAATATCAAGTTATCATTTATATTTAAAAGTTTTTTTGCTTGTTCTCTACTTATTTTAAATAACGGTTCCTCATTATTCTTTACCTCATAATCTATTTGATTGCGTAACTCAAATGTCCTTTCAATATTAATAAATTCAGGTGATGTTTCTTGTTTCTGCCTGATTAATTCAAGTTGTTTTTTCCAAGGATTTTTAATCCCATTTTGATTTAGCTGTTGCTCAATGGTTAACAGTTTTTCATGAACTTTCTTCCAAACTCCCAACTTTTCTTTAAGTAAGTTATACTCTTTTAATTCTTCTGGGCCGGATGGAGTTGCATCGTACTGTACAATACCTTCGTTAATCTGTTTCCAAGCGTCCTGAATTTCAGTGATTATACTCTCTCTTTCACTAACAGTAATTTCCGGATTAAATAATAATCGTTCTGCCGATTGAATTTGTGTCTGGCCTTCCTTAATCTTCCATACACCGGACGAGCTGGGGATGTTATTCAAAGTTAGTTCGTTAATTGACTGATTTAACTCGTTGGTAACAAACCATGCCAGCAAGGCCATTACGAATACAATCAGTCCGATGAATAAAAATGAACCGATCAACCGGGTTTGCAAGGTAATGTTCTTGAACATTGGATATCCTATTGTTCCTCTGTTGCTGTAAAATGCATTCGTCTCTTAGAATTCCCAAATCACAAGCAAGATGAACAGTTTGTATTTTTATTTTTAAACAAATTATTAAGTAGGTAGCTTAATTCAGAGACTAGATTTTACTGATGATGTAAAAGTCTTGAGATATTTCTTCAAATGTTGATTAGATTGATTGCTGAGGAGTTAAACTAGAATATTCTGTTTTCACCTGAAAGCGGGCAATCTCTTGATGTAATCCTTGAGCAACTTGATTGAGTTGAGCGATCGCACTATTAATTTCCCGTAGAGAATCGGCTGTTTGCACTGAAGTACTACTCAACTGCACCATCGCATCACTAATTTGTTGCGCTCCTTGAGACTGTATTTCTGTACCTTGATTTACTGCTTCAAAACGTGGTGCTAAATATTGTACTTGGTCGATAATTTGCCCCACCTGAGCGCTAACATTGGCAACGTCTTCTACACTCCGCCCCACTTCCGCAGTAAACTTGTCCATTTCCATCACGCCTGTAGAAACGGAGGATTGCATCTGCTTCACCATCTGCTCAATATCTAAGGTAGCGATCGCAGTTTGATCTGCTAGTCGGCGAATTTCTCTAGCCACTACAGCAAAACCCAAGCCGTATTCTCCAGCTTTTTCCGCTTCAATTGCAGCATTTAAAGACAGTAAATTAGTTTGGTCTGCCACTTTAGTAATTGTGACAACAATATTATTAATATTGTTAGCTTTTTCATTAATTACTCCTAATCTAGCAGCTATGGAATTGGTAGCTTCTGCTAATTGGCGCATGGTAGCTTCCATTCGTAGCAAATCTTTTTGGCTATCATTAGCCGCCGTGGTTGTGGCTTGTGACATTCCTGCTACTTCTTCCATCGTTTTTACCAATTCTTTGGAAGTAGCAAAAATTTCCTTAGCGGCGGCTGTAACCTCGTTAGTAGAAGCTACTTGTTCGATAATCGTGGCTTCCAATTGCTTGCCTGATGCTGCTATTTGAGTTGCCGAAGAAGTCACTTGTATGCCAGACTGTTGTACTTGACGGATGAGAATGCTCAGGTTAGCGTTCATATTTTTCAGAGAGGCCATTAACTTGCCAATTTCATCATCTGAGGTAACTTCAATTTGGGTTGTTAAATCACCAGCAGAAACTCGTTCTGCGATACTAAAAGCCGACTGCAAGGAGCGACTTAAAGAAAAACTGAGGATGCGGACAATAACCAGTGAGACAATTATTGCCACAATCAGGATGCATAAAAAATTAGCTAGATTAATAAAATTTGCAAATGCCTGAACTTGGCTTGCTTGCCTTTGTCTTTCTTCTAAAAGTTGTTCTTCTATTTGCAGCATTTTATCTAGTTTGTCTCTGATTACATCCATGAGTTTTTTACCTTTATCTGAAATAATCAGAGCCAGTAACTCTTGCTGTTTACCAGATTTTTTTAGACTAATAGTTTTTGCTAATTCTTGAAATTTTTCTTGGACAGAATTTTCCAGACTATCTAAATTCTGAATTTGCTTTTCATTGTCTGAAACTTTATTTCTTAATTCTTTGATATTAACTTTTACTTTGTTGATGGCATTATTATAAGGCTGGAGATAAGTTGATTTTTTTGTAATAATAAATCCTCTTTGTCCTGTTTCTGCATCAACTAAATTTTTTTCAATTTCTTTTAAAGAAAATTTAACTGAATAAGTGTGGTTTAATAAAGTCAGAGAATTAACTAGAGAATCAGTTGCGGATTTAGATATAAAGCTACCAATTGCTGTTAAAACTAAAATTATTCCAAATCCACCGATTACAAATTGATTAATTCTTATTCCTTGCTGCATATTTTTTGAGGCTGTTAGTAACTGTATTGCTTCAATTACTAAAATTCCCAAATAAGGAACGAAAATAACAGCTAATATCAGAAATTTTACAACAAATTATTAAGCATCTTATCATCTACTTTTTCGGAAAGCAGAGCATAAATGAATTTAAGATCCCCACAAAATCTATTATTTGATAGTCTTCAATTAGCGCTTGCGTTAGTTCGGGAAAAGCCGCTGCTGGTCACTTTCCACACTGATTCCCCATTTTATTCTTCTGAATTCTGACTTGGAGAATTGTTCTTCAATGCGGTAATTAATTGCTTCTTTAGTCGATGAATTCGCTGCCAGAGGAGATTTGCACTACCAATATTTCCCTGATGTTCTTTGAGTAATGCCAGATGAGTCAGCGCCTCTTGGTGAGTCGGTTGTAAATAAATTGCTTTTTGAAAAGATTGTGCCGCCCGCTCATTTTGTGCCATTGCTTGCTGCACCTGACCTAGTAAAAGATATGCTTCAGTACTCGCCTGATTTTGCTTGAGATAATCGTTGCATAGTTTAACCGCCTCATCTAATCGACCTCGATCGGCTAAAGCTCTAGCTGTTTCTAACAAATTTACCTTCAAGTCTATTGGCGATACGGGGTTCTGGGAAGCAACACTTAACCTCTCTTGGGCGACAAATTTGGAATGGTTTTTTTTCGGTAGCTGTCGCTTGTTGAGAACATCTATATTTTTGTCTGTAAAGCCTTGTCTCTGAGGATTTGGATGATGATTTTTGCGAACATTTTCGCTTCCCGTAGACTTTCGATGAGCAATTACTGAATTTTGACGAACTGAGATCAATTGAGTTTTAAACAATAACCAAGTTTCAGCGTGTCCCACAAATAGCAAGCCTTCTTCCCTTAGCAACCTTTCTAAGACTTGAATGCTACGCTCTTTTGTTGTCACATCGAAGTAAATCAACAGGTTACGGCAAAAGACTACATCATAAAGCGGCGTGTCAGCTAGAAAAGCCGGATCTGCCAAGTTGCCATTAATAAAATTCACCATACTTTTCACCTGTTCGCACAGGCGATATCCTGCCTCAGTTCCCTGAAAATAGCGCTCTTGAAACGATTGGCTATTGCCGCGAAACGAGTATTGATTGTAGATTGCTCGTTGGGCTTTTAGTAGGCACTTGTTGCTAACATCAACAGCATCGATGTGAATGTTTGTCGGATTTAATCCTGCTTCCAAAAGAGCGATCGCAATGGAATATGGTTCTTCACCCGTTGCACAGGGTACACTCAAAACCCGCAGTACGCCTTGGGGGTTTTTTGGCAACCATTCAGATAATACGTAATGCTTCAGAAATGCAAAAGACTCTGGTTCTCGAAAAAACCAAGTTTCTGGAACAATTACACTGTCAATCAGTGCTTCCCATTCCTGGGTAGATACCTGTAACTTCCCCAGATAGTGAGTAATATCCGTGATGCCGCAATTTGCCATGCGTTGATAAATTGCACTAGCGATCGCATCAGCACCAATAGAATTTGCATCTAAACCAATCTTGCTTTTTAGTAAAGCTTCAATAACAGATTGTGCCATTTATAGAGTCTTCAGACCAATCTAAAATCTAGTATTGTGATGACTTTCTGGCAAGAGATTGACTTGCTGCGCTTCTGACAACAAGTACTCAATGCGAAGACACTGAATCATCCCTCGATCATCTACAATCATTTTGCCCAAATATGGCGCTGTATCTATCTGGATATTGGGATTAACAAATTCAGACTTAGACTTATGTAATGTTTCTACAACTTGCTCTGTCATCAAACCCAAAATATAGGGAGCCTGAAGTTCTGTATTATTACTCCCCCAATAATTGACTAATACAATCCTAGTACTCAGGTACTCACTGGAGGGTTTACCACGCATCAACTGACATAAATCAATTACTGGTACAATGCGTCCGCGATAGTTAAAAACACCGGCGATATGCTCAGGCTGGTGGGGCAAACTTTTGAGTACAACAAGCGGTATTACTTCTACAACCTGTCGGCTTTCTATGGCATATCGCTCATTCCCAATATTGAGAAGTAACATTAACACTAATTTACATCTCCAGTGCTAGCTTTTGTATTCCTCGTAGGCTTTGCAAAACGCCTATCCTACGATGATGAGAAATTTATTGCAGGCATATTCTAAAAACTATATGCTACTTTGTCAGAGTTTTAGTGTTTGCGAGATGATTTCTGAAAAGCCCACAGATAACAGTAACGTGATGAGAGAACACGACCTAGTTTCTTCTTCTAGTCCAGCAATACAGGGATTAGAAGGCATTAGATATCGTTTGCGCGGTGCATCTACAAAAGAAAAAGTGGATGCTCTTTTAGAAGCATTTCAATATGGGCACAAAGGAATTGATTTAGTAATCCAAGCAAGCATTGGGCGATGGCGTCAGAGAAGTGCGGGAATCAGCTTTGCTGTTATTGTCCTACAGCAGCGAAGCTACTTTTGAACAAGTCTTATGGAATTATCTGCCCTTTGCAAAAATGCAATGCCTGCATACCTTGACGGAATTTAATCTAGATTGCTACAAACCTGAACAACATCATCCATATTATTTTGCGATCGCGGACTACAATAACACCCTTATTTGCTATTGGGATCTGTCTTATAAGCAATCTTTCGTTAATATTTGGCATTTGGAAACAGGTCAAAGTAAGAAAGATTTTGATCTGGCGATGGCTCACGAATTTGGTTTAGGCAAAAGCGGGAAGGTGTGTATCATTAGCTTTCAGGACATTCTCTGGCCATTAGATACAGAAACACAAGAGCCGATTGGCACTTATCCCGATTACCTGATGAATACTGTTCAAACCGCTCCCCATTGCTTGGCTGTCTGCTCAACTAAGCTGCCACTGGCTATACTGTGGGGAAAACAGGAGAGCTAGAGATTTGGGATTATGAAACCTATACTCGTCGCTTCCATCATCAATTTCAGGATTGGGCTTTAGTACCTCTTGGGAATTTGGCTTTGGGTAACTATATATCACCCCTTCTCTTCACTCCTGATGGAAAACTATTGGTTGCATATTTCAAGCAGACATTGCAGAATAAGCTACACCTCTGGAATACCGAAACAGGAGAACTTATTCAAACATTGGATAATCTACCTGTTATGACAGTGAATGGACTTGCAAATCCCTTTGATGGGCAAATTTTGGCTTGCGGAATCCGGGAAAAAAAGGTGTGTGTGTGGGAATTGATCGGCGATCGCATTCTCTATACATCTTCGGGTGTTGCTCCTTGCCTTATGAGTTCAGATGGTAGAGTTTTAATCTACTGTACAGACAACTACGAAATAGTTGTTTGGGATTTGGCAATGAACAGAAAATTATGTACATTGCAGGGGCATACAGCGCCAATTGGTTATGTTGCCATGAGTAGCGATCGTAACTTCATTGCTAGTTATAGCATTGATAGAACAATTAAAATTTGGGGAGTGCCAGAGTTCCTTAAATATCTGTAGCGATCTGTAAATAACGTCCGAAGTGAGAACAGATTATTTACAAATAACTGGTAGTTTATCCAAGAAAAATCTTATGGAGGATTAACTAACATATATGTATGACAATATTTGTAAATTCATTGCCGAAAACTTCAAAGATGACTTGGCAACTTGGTTACTAGGTTCACCGATTAAATTAACAGAACTTAGCCCTACTGAATTATCAAGCGAACCAATTCGCGCCGATTCGTTAATTTTATTGCAATCTGATGATTTAGTTCTGCATACCGAATTTCAAACCGACCCTGATGAAGATATCCCCTTTCGGATGTTAGATTATCGAGTTAGGGTTTATCGCCGCTTTCCTAACAAAGAAATGCGTCAAATAGTAATCTATTTGAGAAAAACTAGTTCAGAATTAGTCAGTGAAAACAGTTTTAGATTAAATAACACTTACCATCAGTTTGAAGTAATACGTCTGTGGGAACAACCAACAGACAGGTTTATGAGTATTCCTGGTCTATTACCCTTTGCCGTGCTAAGTCAAACAAACGATCCTACAATGGTATTAACCCAAGTAGCCAAAGCAGTTGAAGCAATTAGCGTAGGCTAGCCCGCCGCAGGCATCGCCAGCTACAACGAAATATAGCTGCTGCCAGTGGCATTTTAGCAGGTCTGGTGTTAAAGAAAGATGTAATTAGCAAGATTTTAAGGAGTGAGATTATGCGCGAATCAGTCATTTATCAACAAATCCTAGAAGAAGGCGAAGCCAAAGGAAAAGCAGAAGGTGAAGCCAAAGGCAAAGCAGAAACAACGAGAAAGTTGGCTTTAAATCTGTTGCGAATTGGAATGAGTTTAGAACAAATTGCTCAAGTTACTGAATTATCTCTTGAGCAAATTCAAGTTTTACAAGAGGAAATTCAAAATCCTTAATTTTAATTAATCGCTTTAGAAAATACGTGCCTATACAAGCAAAACCCGCATTCGCGGGTTTTGGAGTTTTTATGAGTCAGTGCAGACGGACTTGGTTTTTGTAGACGGGATTAAAAATCGCCTTATTTATTTAATCAAACTAAAACTCAGCACTTTGCGGTGTACGCGGGAAAGGAATCACATCACGAATATTTCCCATACCAGTTATAAATTGCACGAGTCGTTCAAAACCTAGTCCAAAACCCGCATGTGGAACAGTACCATAACGACGCAAATCCAGATACCACCACAAGTCTTCTGGGTTTAATCCTTGCGCTAACACACGGCGTTCTAGAACTTCTAGGCGTTCTTCGCGCTGGGAACCGCCGACAATTTCGCCAATTTTCGGTGCGAGAATATCCATTGCGCGGACGGTTTTTTCATCATCGTTCAAGCGCATATAAAAGGCTTTGATTTGCGCTGGGTAATCTGTGACAATTACTGGCTTTTTAAACTGTTGTTCAGCTAGATAGCGTTCGTGTTCTGATTGTAAATCTAAACCCCAACTGACTGGATATTCAAATTTAACATCGGCTTTTTCTAAAAGTGCGATCGCTTCTGTATAAGTTAACCGTTCAAACTGATTATTAATAATATTTTCGGCTGTTGCCAACACAGATTTATCAATGCGTTCATTGAAAAACTCCATGTCTTCTGGGCAAGTTTCCAACACATATTTAAAAATGTGTTTGAGAAACGCTTCAGCTAAATCCATATCGCCTTCTAAGTCACAAAAAGCCATTTCTGGCTCAACCATCCAAAATTCTGCTAGGTGGCGGGAAGTATTGGAATTTTCGGCACGGAAGGTGGGGCCAAAGGTGTAGACGTTGCTAAACGCCATCGCCATCACTTCCGCTTCTAATTGGCCGCTTACTGTTAAATATGTAGGTTTCGCAAAAAAGTCTTGGCTGTAATCTACTGCTTGGCTTTCTGTGCGGGGAATATTTTTTAAATCCAAACTGGTAACGCTAAACAGTTCACCAGCGCCTTCGCAATCGCTAGCAGTGATGATGGGTGTGTGTACCCACAAAAAGCCTCTTTCTTGGAAAAATTGGTGAATTGCTGCCGAACAAGCATTTCTGACGCGGAAAACTGCACCAAAAGAATTGGTACGCGATCGCAAATGTCCAATGGTTCGCAGAAACTCAAAGGAATGGCGTTTCTTTTGTAGGGGATATATATCAGGATCAGCCTCGCCATAAACTTTTACAGACTCGGCTTTCAATTCAATTCGCTGTCCTTTACCAAGAGAAGCCACTAGTAATCCTGTGGCCTCAACAGCAGCACCCGTATTCAATTTTTTCAAGATAGCTTCGTAATCTGGCAAATCCTGATTGATGACGACTTGCAAATTAGCTAGTGATGAGCCGTCATTGACTTCAATAAAAGCAAACCCTTTGGATTCGCGTTTCGTCCGCACCCAGCCTTGCACTTGGAGGGATTCATCAGGTTGGCCACTTCGCAATATTTCTGCAATCCGTCGATTTGCCATATCTTACAACTTAATATTTCGTTAACGTAGCAAGTACAAATATTAAAGAATTTTAACGAGCTAACCCAATCCAAAATCCTAAATCCTAAATTGGAATTATCCAGCATAAGACTTTAATATCCAGCCTATGATAACGCCCATTCCACCAAAGCGGACTACTTGCCAGAAAGGTTTTTTGAGGCTACGCCAAGAAAATAACTGGCTTTCTAAGTTTAGTTCTAGCCTTTCCAACTGCTGTTGAATGTGCCGTAACTCTGCTTTGATTTCTGGTGTCTGAGATTTATTGTGCTTTAGTTGATCGCGGCGCTGTTGCCATTGTGCCTGTTGTTGGCGATCGCGTTGCACTTGATCGTAACGTTCTCTTAAGGATAGGAGCGATCGCTCTACTTCTTCGAGTTCTTGCTCAAAATCTGATTCTGGAGTTTCCCCTGGCGGCTGTGATTGTTTTGGCGGCTTCATTTACAAGTAGTAAAGTAGAAGTAAATGCAAATGTGCCAATAGTTATGTCCCAATCTACCCAGCTGCCGAAAACCAGTCAACTGAATGAACTTAGTACTCTGGAACTTGCTCAAGCCCTCATGGAAAGACTAAGCATTTCCCCTAACGATTGGCATCGCCTCAAGTCTAACCGCAATTCTCGCGCTAATGAACAAGTGGCAGCAGCGATTGTGTATCTTTTAAAAAATCAGCCACAAGAAGCTCAAGCTAGATTAGAACAGGCAATTGGTTGGTTAGATCGCTCCATTTCTGCCCCTCCCTGTCCGACTCACGGAAAAAGCTAGAAGTTAGAAGTTAGGAGTTATAAATTATTATTCAACTCCTAACTTTTAATTCCTAACTCCTAACTAATCTTATCGTCGCAGAGATAGTCCCCGGCGATTTTCCATTTGTTTACAAAGCCTCAATTCAGTGCCTTTGCGGTTCCACTGCACCTGATCAAAAATTTGATGCAGAAGACATAAACCACGGCCACTTTCGGATTCATCTGGTGGTAAATAATCTGTTGGTTCTTCATCAGTAATAGATGAAGGAGTAAAGCCGCTACCCTGGTCTGATATTATCCACCAATATTGATTATCTATTAAGGAAAAACGGACTACAACTGTTTTACTCGGATCAAGATTATTGCCATGTTTCGCTGCATTTACTAGGGCTTCTTGAAGTCCTAGCCGCAGTTCTGCTTGTAATTTTGCTGGAATTTCGGCCAACAATAAATCTAATATGGGACAAAGGTAGAGGGTTGAGGCAAAACTAATAGTGCCCCAATAACGTCCAACTGGACGGAGTGAAATAGTAATCACAAGAGAAACCCCATAGCTTTCAGTTAGCTAGACATCAGTTTGCTATTACAGGCACCCTGATAAAACTTGAGGTGGTCATGCTGCCTTCAAACTTGCGTCTTTAATACTAAATTTTGAAAATGCTAGGGAGCATTGGCCCTATAGTATGAGTTGGAATTGTTTAGATGTATATCGGCTCGAATAAGTTTGATAATGAAGTCAGCAAACTAAAAAGATGCTGGTAATTTACAGATAATATTTGCGTACTTTAGATTGCCGATTTGTCATTTACAGAATCCACTTCATATTTTTAAGAACCTATGCAACTTGAATTTATTTAAACAAAATGAATCTCTATTTTTAACTTAATTCAATTTTAGCATCTTTGGTATGCACTAGACTACAAATTTCAAATTTCAGTTTTTTTGAAGGATTTAGTATCCTTGTCAAAATGTGATAGCACAAGAAAGGCAGCAGCTTCAACATGAGCAGTTTGAGGAAAAAAATCGGCAGGTTGTACCCGTGTAACAGTATATTGCCCATCTTGACAAAGCAATTTCAGGTCGCGGGCGAGGGTGGCTACTTTACAGCTGACGTAAACGATCCGAGATGGTTTCAATTGCCGTAAAGTATCGATGACAGCGCGATCGCACCCCTTACGTGGCGGATCGAGTATTACTACTTCTGGTATTGTGCCCATTTTGGGAAGCAATTTCTCTACTGCCCCGACTTGGAATGTCACATTATCAATTCCGTTGCGGTGGGCATTCAAAATAGCTTGTTCGACTGCTGCTGGTTGCACTTCTAATCCTGTAGCAATACGTACTTTTTTGGCGAGGGGTAAAGTTAAAGTCCCAATACCACAGTAGGCATCGACTAGGAACTCATGCCCTTGAAGATTGAGTTCTGATTGAATTACCTGTAATAGTGCCTCTGCTGTTTCGGTATACACTTGGAAAAATGTATCTGGGCGCACTTGAAATTCCAGTCCAGCAAAACTTTCATGCAGGTGGGGGACTCCAGCAATGCAACGGGTTTCTGATCCAAAGATAGCATTTGTGCGATCGCCATTGCGATTGAGCGACACTCCCACTAACTGCGGATAGCGCTTTAACCATTCCTGGGCTTGGGTTTCAATTCCTGATAAATTCCAGTCCTTCACCACCAAAGTCAGCAACATTTCTCCAGTGTGTCGGCCAATGCGTAAACCGAGATGGCGAATTTGTCCTTGATGACGCTGTTCGTTATAAATTCGCCAACCTTGTTGTTGAATATCTTGCTTAACTTCGGCAAGTAAGGGATTTAATCGCACGTCTTGAACTGGACATTGATTTAAGTTAATTAATTGGTGACTACCTTTT
>NNBV01003554.1_pt1 | contig 13586 bp, 4 predicted proteins | sample 1173771 | NCBI WGS metagenome assembly NNBV01 (sample SAMN07173938, study PRJNA388173) | plant metagenome | isolation source: symbiotic tissue sample KVS11 | place: Norway: Troms, Kvaloya island
TTTTCCTATTTTTAGCAGCGCTATGTTCAAAGCAATTCTTGATGGTCTCAATGTAAAGCCCGAATAGCGAGCACAGGTAGTGCTCATGCTGGCAGCGGGTTTCTTCATGGGGATATTCATTGCCACCTACCAGGTAACGGCTGAATCGCTTTTCCTCAACCAGATGAGCGGCCAGTTGAATAAGGCCTTCTTTGCATCTGGTTTACTGGGTATCATTTCTACTTTCCTGTTTGCGTCTGCGCAGAACAAAGTAAAGTTTACTACGCTTACTATCTCCAGCATTGTTACTATCGTGGTCATCATATCGGCCATCTATGTGCTCTATCACTTTGGTGGATTGGAATATCACGACTATGTGCTATTCGGTATGTACTGCCTTACCGGGCCTATCACCGCCATTCTGCTGTTGTGTTATTGGGGTATCTTCGGGCGGTTGTTTAATTTCAAACAATCGAAGCGTATCATTGGCTGGATCGACACGGGTCAGCTGATTGCCATCATTTTGGCTAACTTCCTGATACCGCTGACCAGCAATTTGTTTGGTGAGACTGATAATTATTTGCTGGTATGTAATATCAGTATCCTCATCGCGTCAGTTATATTCATTGCTATCTCTTTAAAATTCCCGCTCACTAAAAATGATCCTAAGGAATTTGATGATACCGTAAAGGAAGAAACCCGCTTCCGAAGAATATTCAAAGATCCGTACATCGTTCTGCTTAGCGTGTTCTTGACCATTTCGATGGTGACGTATATTTTCAGCCAGTACTCTTTTCAAACGCTGATCAACGTGCAGTATCCGGAGCAGCGTGACCTTACGAACTTCCTTGCCTTCTTTAACGGAACCATCTACGCACTTAGTTTGATCATGCAGACGTTTGTCAATGACAAGATCATGAGTAACTATGGTATTCGCGTATCACTGTTTATTCTTCCTGTCATTGTTGCCATTTTTGCGATAGGCGCACTGATCTCAGGCCTTACTATGGGCTTCGATGCGGTGGCTGATCCTGCCACGTTTGTGTTCTTCTTTTTGTTTGTAGCACTCACACGTTTATTCAACGGTATGATTCGCGACTCGCTGGAGAATCCGATTTTCAAACTCTTGTTTATTCCATTGGATAATCGTTACCGGTTTGGTATTCAGTCGAAGGTAGAAGGTGTGGTGAATGAATCAGGGCGATTCATTGGCGGGGTATTGATCCTGGTATTTGCCACGATGGCCTTTTTTAAGATCATCTTATTCCCGCTCATCATCCTGTTCCTTTGCTTCGCTTATTTCTTCGTTACCCGAAATCTGTATAATGGATACCGCAATAAGATCCGGTCGAAACTGGAAAGCACCGATTATAGCCAGGAAAAACTGGAGATCGGATATGCGCGTGTTACACAACGGCTGGAAGACCAGCTCAATCATCAGGATACTTCCAAAGCCGTATTCTCTTTCAAACTTTTAGAAAAGATTAATCCTGCGCAGGTTCCCCTTTGGGTGAATAACCTGATGAATAATGGGAGTGAAGATGCGAAGGAATATGCGCAGCGCAGAATGAATGAGATCAAAGGACTTTCTGTATCTGAACGCTATGTGATTCGCGTAAATCAATCCGACACTGACTCGTCAGAAAAGAAAAACGTACTTTCTAAAGCAGACCTGGAGTCTTTGATCAATGGTGGTGGAGATTTTACCAAATCCAGGATACAACGCTTGTCACGTTCCCCACAGCCGGAAGACAGGCAGTATGCGGCTGAGCTATTGCTTCATTCTGCTTCTGATGAAAATGTTTCTTTCCTTATCGAGTTGTTGAACGATCCGGAAGCAAAAGTGAGGCACACAGCCATTAAAACTTCGAGCCAGAAAAACAACAATGAAGTCATTTATGCTTTGATTGAAAACCTGGCTAACCCGCTCTTCAGCAACCAGGCCATGAATGCACTGGTGCTGATAGGTGGTAAGGCCCTGAATCTATTGGATAGTTCTTTCTATCGCTCGGGTCAGTCAACTCAATCGTTGCTGCGCATTATCCAGGCGATGGGTAGAATAGGAGGGCAGCGGGCAAAGGATCTGCTATGGAGTAAGATCGATTTCCCTGATAAAGTAATTGTATCTCAAGTGCTTTTATCATTGGGAGAATGCGGTTTCAAGGCCGGTATATCTCAGATTACGCGTATTAAGTTTGCGATTGAATCAGATATCGCCGACATCAGCTGGAACCTGAGTGCCATACAGGAAGTAGGAACTAACGGATATGCAAAAGCCCTGAAGCAGGCATTGAATAGAGAGATACAAAACGACATTGCTCACATCTATATGTTGCTGGCGATGCTTTACGATACACGCTCTATTCAACTGGTAAAAGAGAATATTGAAAGCGGCACTACGGAAGGTACAACCTATGCGGTGGAACTACTTGATGTGTTCTTGTCAGAGCAATTGAAGATGCACGTGATTCCCGTGCTGGATGATATTCCTGAAAATGAACGGATCAACCGGCTGGAAGCATTTTATCCGCGTGTGAGACTGGATGAAAAGCTGGTATTAAAGTTTTTGCTCAACCGGGATTTCACACAATCCAACCGTTGGACTAAAGCAACGGTGCTGCATCAGATTGGAGTATTGAAAATATCGGATTTTACGTTGGATTTAATTGCGCAGCTTTTTAATCCGGACAGGCTTATCAGAGAAGTAGCTGCCTGGGCGCTCTACCAGATTAATCCACAGGGTTACCATATTCACTCCGCCCGTATCGGAGACACATCCAAGAAGCAGCTGGATGGTGCTATTCTGAAGGGAAAAGATCATATGCATCTGATGCAACTTGAAAAGGTCATGTTCTTTCAGCGGATCAAAGTTTTTGAAGATATCCCGGGGCTCAGTCTTTCCTACTTGGCCGATATTTCCGAAGAAGTAACACTGGAGGAAAATGAATCGATGGTGGTGGATGAAAAACTAAATAACAATTTTTATATCGACTATGCAGGTACAATTGAGTTTTATGAAAAAGGAAAATTCAAATCTACCTATGGCGAAGGCCAGTTTATTGGTGAGCTACTCTCTTCACCTGGCTTTGCAAATTCTAACATACTGAAAGCAAAAACCAGGACGGTAATGCTGAAAATCAACAAGGATCAGTTCTATGAATTATTGTCCGATAATGTGAAGCTAGCCGACCGGGTTTTGGATTTTGTGTGAGATTCGGTTATTTTTCATGAATTTTTTAAACTCTGATTAAAGCAAAAATTGTTGCTGCTGATTTTTTGGACTCACCTACTACAGTACAAGTTGGTTCATAGAATCTTAGCGGCCTTGCTCAAATTCGGGGTACAACCGGGAAAATGTTAAACTATTCAGTCCAAGTTGGCCAATTTGCTGAAGAGCTACCCGAAGATCCGATCACGGTCGGCATCGGGGCTAACCCCTTTCCCGGGCTTAGGCCTTTTACTATTGAAGAATGCCACCTTTTCTTTGGTAGAGAAGGCCAGGTAGACGAAATACTCATCAAACTTGCCAAGAATCGTTCGGTAACCGTAATGGGTTACTCGGGTAGTGGTAAGTCCAGCTTAATGTATTGCGGACTTGTTCCCGTTCTGTATGGTGGGTTCATGACTAATACCAGTCCTTTCTGGCAAGTGATTCCCGCCCGACCAGGCAATTCTCCGATTTCAAATCTGGCTAATTCCGTTGTTGATCAGTTAACCAGGCAGGGTCGAATAGAAGAAAAAGACAGGGCTATCCACAAGGCAATCATTCATTCTGTTCTTAAAAGCGGATCGGATGGGTTGGTGGAAATATCAAAATTCTTACAGACGAAAGGAGGAGAAAATGTCTTTTTCCTTATTGATCAGTTTGAGGAATTGTTTCGCTACCGCGAAATGAATGATGAATATGCAGATGAAGCTGCCGCCTATGTAAGCTTACTTCTTACAGCAGTTCGGCAGAAAGAAGTACCGATCTACCTTTCGGTGAATATGCGGTCCGATTTCATAGGAGAATGTTCGGTCTTTCCTGGTCTTACCGTCATGATCAACGAGAGTAACTACCTCGTTCCCCAGATGACACGTGAGCAAAAGCGGATGGCGGTAGAAGGTCCTGTGGCAGTAGGAGGAGGAAAGATATCTCAGCGACTTGTAAAGCGCCTGCTGAGTGACATTGGCGATAATCAGGATCAGTTACCTATCCTGCAACATGCGCTTATGCGCACGTGGGATTACTGGATTGAAAACCATGAGCCAGGTGAGCCGATCGATATCCGCCATTATAACTCAATAGGTAAAATCACACAGGCCTTATCGTTGCACGCCAATGAAGCCTACGATGAACTTAGCCCGAGACAAAAAGAAATAGCAGAAATACTTTTTAAGAACATCACTGAAAAAAATCAGGAGAACCAGGGGTTACGGAGACCTTGTAAAATTGCACTGGTTTCTGAATTATCTGAAGCGAGTGAAGGAGAAGTGATTCACGTGGTGGAGCAATTCCGTAAGCCAGGCCGTTCATTTTTAATGCCCGGAACACACGTAACGCTTAACGGACAATCCACCGTTGAGCTTTCGCATGAAAGCTTAATGCGGATATGGACAAGGCTTTCAACCTGGGTAGACGAAGAATCAGAATCAGCCCAGATGTACAAACGTATATCGGAAGCTGCCGCGATGTATCAGATTGGAAAGACAGGTTTATGGAGACCCCCTGACTTGCAACTGGCGCTTAACTGGCAGAAGAAACAAAAGCCAACGCGCACATGGGCGCAGCGATATGATATTGCTTTTGAGCGGGCAATTGTATTTCTGGATACCAGCCGTATTACTTACGAGGCAGAGTTAAAGAACCAGGAGATGATGCAGCGCAGAATGCTGCGTCGAGCACGGGTAACTTCTGTTATACTTGGTATCGCCGCGTTAATAGCGATCCTGTTTTTTGTTTACGCATTAACACAACGGCTTCAGGTAGAGAAGCAGGTAATGCTGGCGGAAGAACAAAGAAAACTTGCCGTTGACGCGAGAGATAAGGCTAAAGAATCGGAGGCAAGAGCCAACGAACAAAAAAGAATTGCAGAGGATGCTTTGGCCAGAAATAAAGAGTTAGTCGCTGACTTAAATCAGCGGTATATAGAAGTTCAGCAGGCAAGAAGTGATGCCGAAAGAAATTATATACTGGCCACACAATCAGCCGACTTTGCCAAGCAGCAAACGGTAATTGCCAATGACAAGACGAAAGAAGCAGAGGCGGCTTATGGGGAAACTCAGAAAGCATTGAAAGAGAATAATAAATTACTGATGCTTTCCATCGCTCAATCAATGGAAGCAAAGGCGGTGACGATGGAGGATAAGGAACTTGCCGGATTATTAGCGATGCAAGGATATCTCTTCCATACAAAGTATGATGAAAACAGTAAAAAGAAATATGACCCTTATGTTTTTAGCGGACTTTATTCTGCTTTAGAGAAGCTTTCCGGTTCCAACTACAATGCCATTAAGATACCTGGCAATCTTATCAATAAGATGTTTGCTTTGGTAGTATCTAAAAAGGGCACTACGATTTATACGACTGGTAATGATGGTCGTATTTTTCAGGCTGATTTTAAGAAGCAGAATATCCAGGGGCAGATAGGAGCAAATCCTTTTCCTAACCGGGTGCTGGCTTTAAGCGTTGACGAGAAATACCTTGTTAATGGAAGTGATTCTACTTCATTGCAGATCTATGATCTGGCGCGATCAAATTCTCGTCCTTTAGTTGTGACAGGCCACAAAGGATTAGTCAATGATATTAAATTCCTGCCAGATAATTCCGGGTTTATATCCGCCTCTGCGGATCGAACTCTTCGATTAACCAATCATTTAACAGGTGAGGGAAGCAGTATAATCAGTTTGCCGTTTGCTATTAAATCATTTGATATTAGTCCGGATGGAAAATCGCTGGTTGGAGCTTCCACCACGGGACAGTTAGTGATGATTGATTTGCTTAATAAAAAGTATGACCTGCTGAGTAGTGAATCACCCAATCGTATATTATCTGTTGCTTTTCACCCTACTCAATCGATGATTGCTTACGGAACAGAAACGGTAGATGCAAAAGGATTAGCAAGACGTGGTACTGTAAAAATATTTGATCTAAAGACGAAAAAAGTAACGAAGGAATTATTTGGACATAATGCCGGTGTCTCAGATATAGAATTTAGTCCAAACGGACTTTTGCTGGCCAGTGCTGGCTATGATCGCAAATTACAGATGTGGGTATTTGATCAACTGGATGAACTACCCATTACCATGGACAACAATAACGGAAATATCTGGAAGATTGCCTTTTCTAATGATTCAGATTACTTGATGGCTTCCTGCAACAATGGTGAGATCAGAGTCTGGCAGACCAATGCAAGAATGCTGGCTGAGCAGATATGTCCCAAGCTTAAGCGTAACATGACACCCGAAGAATGGAAGTTGTATGTAGCAAATGATGTGGGTTATGAAGCCACCTGTAGATCGTTATTAATAAGTGATTTTTAATAGCATGAGAAAAACGCTGCTGGCTCTTATCTTTTTTTCTCTTGTAGAATGTGCATGGTCGCAGAAAACCGACTGTACACAAAGTCTTACCCAGGCACAGGATGAGTTTAATGCCGGGCATTTTTTTGGTTTATCCTCTATTCTGCAGGAGTGTCTTGAAAGTAATGGATTCAGTAATGAGCAAAAGGTCCAGGCTTATCGGTTACTCGCACAAGCCTATTTGTTAACAGAAGATCCCATCGCTGCAGAAGATAGTTATCTGCGACTTTTAAAGGCCGACCCGGAGTACCTGGCGGATGAAATAAAAGACCCAGTAGATGTTTATTATTTAAGCAAAAAATTTACAGCCACTCCGCGCTTTACACCTACTTTGTTCCGCCTTGGAGGGAACCTGTCTTTCGCCCGAACCATTCAAAAAATTAATACAAATTCAGATCCCAATACAACTTACCGGCAAGTGGTTAAGGCCGGGTTTCAGATAGGTACCGGAATGGACTATAATATCAATGATAATATAGCGGTAAGCGGGGAACTCGATTTTTCGTTCCGCTCTTTCAAAAAAATAGAGAATAAGGTCTTTAAGGATGATGAAAAGATACTGACCGAAAAACAGTATTGGATTGATGTTCCTTTGTATGTGAAATATGCTGATCACCTGGGGAAGATAAGGCCTTTTGCTTACGCAGGATTTGCGTTTAATTTTTTACTGAGTACTCAGGGGCAACTGGAAACTATAAATACGGAGGGCGCATCCCAAAGCTCTACACAGGGTGCTAACGAAAAACTTTCTTACAAGCGGAATTTCTTCAACCGGTCACTTATTGTTGGAGGTGGAATGAGATATAAAGTAGGAAAGGACTTTATAGTTTTTGATGTGCGGTATATGGCAGGACTCACAAATATTACAAGCAGCAAGGATAATTTTTACAATTCCAAAGATGGTAATGACATGGCTGCTACAATAGCCAGATATCAGTTCATAAGCGATTACTTTCGCCTGGATAACATCTCTTTGTCGATTGGATATGTGAAGCCGCTTTACGATCCACGAAAAATAAAGAAGGCGAAGACAAAGTCAGCAATGAAGAAAATCTCGAAACAGGACAAGTGAAATGAGAGTGAGCAAGATTTTATGGCTATTACTAATAATTCCTTTTTTATGGTTATCATCCTGTGATACATCAGATTCAATTGATCTGCCAGATTACTTTGTGAAGTATTATGGGGTACAGGGAGATCAGGAGGGAGTGGATATGATTGTGAATGAGGATGGTACTTTTTTTCTGTTTGGTAACTCTAGATTAGCACCTGGCGAGAATCAAAAACTCTTTTTAGTTAAAGTGGATGCAAAGGGAAATATGCTTTGGGAGAATCCAAAGTTTTTTGGCGGCAATGTGTATGCTAACCAGGCACGTGATATTGAAGTAGCTTCCAATGGAAATTTGATTATGGCTGCAACTAGTGAGTCAGCAGCAGGAGATAATGATGCCTTTTTGATCATTGCAGATCCGGAAGGAAATAAAATAGACAGTGTAATACATGGATACGTTGGTACCGATGAAGATGTATCATCTGTAACTCAAATAAACGATGGCTATATTGTAACAGGCTCGACTTCAAAAATAAAGTTGAATCCACAAGGCACTGCTGTAATTGCCAATGACCAGCGGGACATGTTTAATTTTCGATTCACTAATCAGTTGAAAGATTATAATGAAGTAAACAACAACAGCTGGACAGAAAGCTTTTTAGCGGGTACTTATGATGCGGGTATAAAAATGATTCAGATCAATAATGATTTGTTTCATTTTTTTGGATACAGCAATCAGATCCTCCAAAAAGACCAGAATTTAGCTCCGAATTTTGATTTCGTTATTTATAAGGTCAATCGATTTGGGGTGAGTATAGGAGCCCCGATCTATGCCGGATCTTCATTTGTCAACGAGCGGTTAACCTCGGTTTCTGTGAGCCCGGTTGCATCCGGCCCTGGTTATTTTCTAACCGGGATAGCTACAGAGGTTTCGAATGAAAACAGACTTTATGTTGCCAAGCTAAATCAGGAATTAAACACCCTTAATCCCATTGATAATATTGCCTATCAAAAGACTTTCTCATCAGGTCTAGGTGTCCTTTCCGATTTGAAAGCAGTTTCAGTACCTTCTAAATCGTCAGGTGTTTTTATTTTGTCAAATGAAAACACATCCGGCAGCCAAAACTTCTGCCTGAGCAAAGCTACCAATGAAGGTGGTGAGTTTTGGAAAAAACCCAGCCGATTTGTTTTTGGAGGCGGGGAGTTAGACAAAATTGGAACCGTTGCTGAATTACCAGATGGAAAAATTGTTATGATAGGCACTTTCACTGTCGGGGATGACATGCAGAAAAAGATGACACTCATTAAAGTGAACAAAGATGGTAAATTCAGTGATTGATGGAGTTTTTAAAAATGTAAACGGTTACTTTTAGAATTGGATTGATATTTATTTTTTGATAGTTGGCCTACACCTTTATGTCTGAACTTAGATTGAGAAAACTTTACCCTTTTTTTCGGATATCAGCATTCAGAGGTCGTCTGACATATCCTCATTTAACGCAATTTGCTAGCCTATTTCGTGGAGCATTGTGTTTAGGACTTCTTATATTATTTTCGAATACTTCATCCTTTGGCCAAACCATTTTCACTTCCAATGCAGCTACTGGCAACTGGAATGCTCCCGGTAGTTGGTTGCAAACGGGTACAGTAGATGCAGACGGAATACCAGACAACGGAGACTTTGTAACCATTCTTTCAGGTCACACCATTACACTTAATGTAAATAGTGCGGCTTCAACCTTAACAATCAATACAGGAGCAACACTTTCGTCTATAGGTACATCGACTTTTGGAGTAACTACACTTTCCGTTGATGGAACTTATAATAATGGAAGTACAGGGGCGATTACAGCAACATCAGTAAATGTCAACGCCGGAGGTATTTATGTTCATGGTATTAATGGGGGAACAATTCCATCCGCCACCTGGGCACCTACTTCTACTTGTAGTATAACCGGAATAACGGCCACAACTCCAGGAGGGGCGGCACAGACTTTCGGTAATGTTTTATGGAATAGTACACAATCAAGCAACATTAACTTTACACCTAATGCCATTTCCGGGAATTTTGAAATCACGAATACAGGAGCATTTCAGGTTCGCCTAAACGGTTCGCCACGAACAGTATCAGGAAATCTTATTATTAATGGTGGAGATTTTGCCATTAGTTCCGGTGCAACCAGAACGCTGAATGTGACTGGAAACGTAATTATAACTTCAGGAACGTTGGATGTAAGCCGATCCGGATTCGCAGGAATACTTAATGTAACAGGAGATTTTTCTCACACGGGAGGATTAATAACGGAAACAGGTGCAGGCACAGCTTTAATTACATTTAACAAGGCGGGAACGCAGACATATATTTCTGGAGGAACAGTTTCTAATACTGTCGGTTTTACGGTTAATAGCGGAACGACATTGCAGATGGATGACGCAACAACGGCTATTACAGGTGCAGGTACATTCACTTTATCGTCAGGCGCAACATTAGGAATAAGATCAACTGCCGGTATTACTTCTTCAGGTGCTACAGGTAATATCCAAACTACAACAAGGAGTTATTCAACCAGCGCCAATTACATTTATAATGGTAGCGCAAACCAAAATGCTGGAAATGGACTTCCCGCTACAGTGGCAAATCTTACCATCGATAACTCTGGAGGTGGGGGTAATAATACGGTGTCATTACCAGCTTCAAAAATCATTTCCAGTGTACTAAATGTGAATAATGGGATTTTTGCACTTGGCGCTAATAATATAACAAGTGTGGGATCTATCGACATGACAGGAACCTCAATAACAGGTACTGGTACAATTACACTTGCGGGAAATGTTACTACTAATGTTAGTTCGAACACCGCTACTATTTCATCTCCCATTGCATTAGGTGTTGCGTCAAGAACATTTGCAGTGGCAGATGGTGCAGCAAGCCCTGATCTTACCCTATCATCTGTAATTAGTGGCACCTCCGGAATTATAAAAACAGGTAATGGTTTACTCCACCTTTCGGGTGCGAATACTTATGCCGGATCAACAACAATTAATACAGGTACTTTAAGAGTAGGTCTGGCTGGCGGTGCAATACCTAACACCAGTGCCGTGACCGTTTCAGCTACCCTTGACTTAGAGGGAAATGATGAGACTATCGGCTCTCTCTCAGGTGCCGGTTCAGTGACGAGTAGTTCCGCTGGAACCGCAACACTTACTACTGGCGGAGACAATACCAGTACAAATTTTTCAGGGGTTGTGGATAACGGCTCAGGAACAGTAGCCATTGCTAAACAGGGGACAGGGGTATTTACTTTATCAGGAGTTAATACCTACTCAGGACTGACATCAATTAATACAGGTACATTAAGATTGGGATCACCTTCAGCACTAGGCGCTATAGCTGCAGGGACTGTTGTAGCGAGTGGAGGTACTCTTGATTTGAATGGAATAAATTATTCTTTGGCTGAGTTGCTTACGTTAAATGGTACAGGAGTAAGTGGTTCAGGTGTACTGATTAATAGTAATGCATCACTGGCCACTTATTCAGGCAATGTTACATTAGGGAGCTCAGGCACAATAACTACTTCAAATGATATTACTTTGTCGGGAGCTTTGTCAGGAACTTTTGACTTGACAAAAAATGGTGCAGGCACGTTGAGTTTTGGTGCCAATCCGGTTTCAGTCATAGGTCTTAATGTAAGTTCAGGTACGTTTACGGCTACATCGGGTGTTACAAACATCGCGGGTAATTTTGTTAACTCCGGATCTTTTAATCATAATGGAGGGACTGTTCTTTATAATGCAGGAACACTACAAACAATTGCTGCAGTTAATTATAATAATCTTTCATTGTCTGGTGCTGGTCAAAAAAATGCTGCCGGAAACACAGATGTTGCCGGTGGGCTAACGAATGCTTCCGTATTTAATGTAGCAGGAAATACGCTTACAGTAATTGGTGCAATCGCGAATACAGGAACAATAAGGTTTTCCGGAGCAGCTAATGGATTAGCTGTTAATACAGGAACCATTGAATACTACGGCCAGTCACAAACTATAACCCCTGGCACTTATAATAATCTTACTATTAATCAATCCAGCGGACAGGCTATTGCAGGAGGTGATCTGTTGGTGAATGGTGTTCTGGCGTTAAATGCAGGTAATTTAAATTTGATTGGTGCGAATATTTTAACATTGGGCGCAACATCATCGGTAACTGGGGCATCTTCATCTAAGATGATTATCGCTACCAATGGTAGCGAGGTGAGGAAGACTTTTGTAGCAACAGGATCATTTGTTTTTCCAATTGGCGATAATACCAGTGGAGTAGACTATTCTCCTGTTACTGTAAATGTAACTTCAGCCGGTGGTTTCAGTTCTGCTTATGTAGGCGTTTATGTGGTGGATGCGAAACACCCCTCTAATGCAAGTCCGACTCATTTTTTAAGCCGTTACTGGAACATTACTCAATCAGGAATTACCTCCTGTGTGGCGACCATCACAGGAAATTATGTTGCAGCAGATATTAACGGAACGGAAGGAAGTAGCAGCCCAGGACAGTTAACAGGTACATTCAATCAATTATCCAATCCATGGATAAAATATGCTACTCCACTGGGCACAAATACATTAAATGCGACAGGAGCTTTACTTACCGGTGGACAAACTTCTTCCTTTACTGGAATCACTGGAGCAAGTCCGGTTGCTTCGATAACAGGCGGAGCTCCGATATGTCTGGGAAGTACTGTTGCCCTGAATACAAATGTGGCAGGAGGTGATCCTGTTTTAATTTATTCATGGAGCCCGGTTTTAGGATTAAGTGCTGCGAATGTGCCCAATCCGACAGCTAATCCAGCAACCACAACAACCTATACCGTTACTGTCACCGATGCAAACGGTATATCGGACACGGACAATGTTCTCATAACTGTCAATACACCGCCCACAACTCCGACAGTAAATACAACAGGTAATACGATATGTGATGGTGATCCTGATATAACATTGATAAGTAGTGTTGCTCCTAATGGCGGCACTTATGCCTGGTATAAGGATGGTGTTTCACTGGGTGTCGTATCTTCCTTTATTAATATTAACGATGTTCCGAATAGTGGAAGTTATACAGTAACGGTTACTGATGGATTAACAAATTGCTCCAGCGCGCAAAGCGCTCCCCAGGTGGTTACGATTAATGCGTTGCCTTTAGATAAGGGAGTGAGTGCCGCTACTTCGTCCACTATCTGCGATGGAGGTACGATAACGGTTCGTATTTCAGCATCAGAATCAGGAATCAATTATGAGCTACAGGATCAGAGTAATGGCTCGCTGAGCGGAATTTTTGCAGGTACAGGCAGTGACCTGGATATTACCACAAGTGCATTGTTCACAGGAGTGAGTAGTTTAAAAGTTATTGCTACACATGCGGGTACGTTGTGCAGCATTACGTTAAGTGGTACAATAACACCCGTTATCAACACTATTCCCACGCCCCCTGTTGTTACCCCAGCAGGTACTGTTGTTCAGTGCGTAGGTTCAGGTACAATAACGCTCACGAGCAGTGCAGGAAATACATACCAGTGGTATAAGGATGGAATTGTGCAGGTGACTGAGACGGGTCCTACAATTGTCATCGCGGATGCAGTCTCAGGCAGTGGCAGTTACCAGGTGAGAGTTTACGGTGTTAGTCCTACGGCTTGTGCGAGTGCCCTGTCTTCTGCGGTTAGTGTCACGATCAAACCGATGCCCAGCTTAACGGCTACCAATAATAATCCTGTTTTCTGTTCTGGCGGCCAGACAAATATTACGTTATCAGATGTAGTCACATCGTCACAGATTTCAATTTTTAATGTGTCGGTAAGCAATGCAGGCCTGACGGGTTTTAGTCCGGCTGGAAGTATTTATGCATCAGGTTCGTCCATTACTGATCTGTTAACCAATTCAACAAATTCAATACAAACAGTTACATATACGCTGAGATCTTCTTACAATGGATGTACTGATCCTACAG
>NNBV01000369.1_pt1 | contig 13558 bp, 7 predicted proteins | sample 1173771 | NCBI WGS metagenome assembly NNBV01 (sample SAMN07173938, study PRJNA388173) | plant metagenome | isolation source: symbiotic tissue sample KVS11 | place: Norway: Troms, Kvaloya island
AGAAGGGAGAGAAGAAAAGCGGCGAGAGGCGAAGGGGAAGAAAGGTAGGAAGGTGGGGGAAAGTTGGGAGAGATAGGGGAAAGGGGAGCAGGGGAGCAGGGGGGGATAAAGAAGTATTTTCTTCCCCATCTCCTCCATCTCCCCCATCTCCACTGCTTTTGCGACAGGGAGTTTTACTGTTTTATATTGGGCTGTGTTGTTGTCGTTTAGCAGAGCAAAATCAAACAGAAAGCCGCCGTCATTGGTATACCGCTAAATATTATTTTCAGCAATGCTTGAATATCTTGCAGGTAGCTGGGCGTTCAGACATAGTTGCCGAATTTATTGGTCAACTTGCAGAGGTTTTGCAATATCTGCAAGAGTGGGAAGAATTGCAGACTGTTGCTCAAAAATCTCTGGAGTTACATCAAACCTATGGTAGTCAAATCCAATTAGCTTGTGACTACGGTTTTCTGGCGCAAGTGGCTGTGCAGCAGTCGCGCTGGGTACAGGCGAGTATATTAGCACACGTCTCACTGCTAAAATTAGGTGAGGCGCAAAAGCACAACGACCCTTATAACTGCTTATTTCCATTGTTATTGGGGCAAATTTACTATTTAGTTTTGGCGAAAGCACAGCGAAATTTAGGTGAGCTAGTCATTGCTCATGAATACTTAGAAAAGGCAACAAAAGAACTGCCAGGAGCCTTAGAAAGCAGTGCCCATCAATACGATGCCCATCGTTATATTCGCTTATTGCGGAGACTGCGATCGCTATACTTTGAAGAAGGACGCTATTTGGAAGCCTATTACATTCGGCAGAAACGGCGTTCTGTTGAACAGCAGTATGGTTTTCGGGCTTTTATTGGTGCAGGGCGCTTACAACCCCAAAGACAGGCGACAAACCCAGCATTGATGTCACCCTCTGGGAGTAGCAGCGTTGCTTTAGAAATTGCGGCTTCTGGTCGGGAGCGTGATATTAATAACTTAATTGGTAGAATCAGCCGCGCCGATCAAAAGTTAACGGTGATTCACGGTCAATCAGGGGTGGGTAAGAGTTCTACTGTCACGGCGGGTTTAGTTCCAGCACTGCAAAATCGCGCCATTGGCGATCAAATAGCTGTGCCTGTGGTGTTGCAAATTTATACCGATTGGGCGCGGGAATTAGGGAAATCTTTGAGTGAGGCGATGTCTAATGACACATCCCTTGCCATCTACGCTGATATTAAGCCAGAAGCAGCCATTGAACCGGAGATTTTGCCCTACTCTGCCACACCAAGCGCCATTGTGATAATTTTACAACAACTAAAAGAAAATGCTGACAACCATCTGATCACAGTTTTAATTTTTGACCAGTTTGAAGAATTTTTCTTTGGTTATAGCGATCGCAATCAAAAGCAAGAATTTGATAAATTTATTAGTGATTGTCTGAATATCCCCTTTGTCAAAGTCATCCTTTCCTTGCGAGAAGATTATTTACATCGGTTATTAGACTTTAAACATCTTTCGGCACTAGAAGCGATTAACAATAATATTCTCGACAAGCATATCCGCTACCAATTAAATAACTTTTCGCCCGAATATGCCAAAGCAATTATCCAAAAATTGACCGAGCGATCGCAGTTTAATTTAGAACCTGCTTTAATTGATGCCTTAATCGAAGATTTATCCACAGAATTTGGAGAAGTTCGCCCCATTGAATTGCAAGTTGTGGGAGCGCAAATTCAAGATGAACGCATTACCACACTAGAAGAATATCAGCCATACAGACCCAACAAACTCATCGAACGATATCTTAAGGAACTAATTAAAGACTGCGGCCCAGAAAATGAACGAGCTGCTTTACTCGTCTTATACTTATTAACAGATGAAAGTAACAACCGACCTTTTAAAACTCGTGCTGAGTTAGCAGCACAGCTAGCAGAGTTAGAAGATGGTGGCAAATTAGAGTTAGTATTAGACATTTTAGTGCGCTCTGGTTTAGTGGTTCTCTTTCCTGATGTCCCAGAACGCTATCAACTGATTCACGATTATTTAGTAGACTTGATTCGCTACCTGCAACAACAAGAATCGAGCTTACAGGTACAACTCAATCAGTTGCGCTACAAAGTAGAACAAAGTAAAGCTGAAATTGAGCGACTTAAGAGCGAACTTAGTCAAAATAAACAGCGCTCCAAATTGGTCGATTCTCATCCCCAACAGGGATTAGACTTATTAACAGAATTGCGAGAATTACACAAGCGAGAAGAATTGAGTCAGTTAGAAATTGAGCAATTACGAGCTGAACTCAAAGAAAAAGAATTAACAGCCCAACTCGCAGAAAGCCAAAAGAAACAAAGGCTCAGTGAAGCTCAATTAAATCGTTCATTAAAAATCGCCCTAACTGCTTCCGTTCTCGCCATATTGGGATTAAGTGTTTCTATTGTGACAGCAGTAGATAGCGAAATTAAAACCCTCAGTGCATCCAGTGAAGCCCTATTTGCCTCCCAAAAAGGTATTGATGCCTTAAAGGAAGGTTTAAAGGCAGGGAGAAAATTACAACAAACAATCTGGGTAGATTCCTATACAAGAGAGCAAGTACAGACAGCGCTTTATCAAGCAGTTTCCGGGCTAAGAGAGTATAACCGCTTAGAAGGGCATTTGTCTGGGGTAAATAGTGCTACATTTAGCCCAGATCGCACTTTAATTGCCTCAGCCAGTGCGGATAATACAATCAAACTCTGGCGTCCTAATGGTAGCTTGGTCAAAACCTTGTCGGGACATGAAGATGTAGTTAATAGCGTCAGTTTCAGCCCAGATGGTCAAATCGTTGCTTCCGCTAGTCAAGATAAAACGGTGAAACTGTGGAGTCGAGAGGGTCAACTGCTTGCTACTCTATTAGGGCATCAAGGTGTAGTAAATAGTGTCAGTTTCAGTCCAGATGGTCAAATCGTTGCTTCGGCGAGTACAGATAAGACAGTAAAACTGTGGAGTCGGGACGGTAAATTACTCAAAACCTTGCAGGGACATGATGGTGCAGTTTTGAGTGTTGCTTGGTCAACCGATGGACAGACTCTAGTTTCTGGGAGTGCTGACAAGACGGTGAAATTGTGGAGTCGAGATAGTAAGCTGCTCAAAACTTTCCAAGGACATGAGGATGCAGTCAAAAGCGTAGCTTGGTCGCCCGATGGTCAAACTATTGCTTCTGCTAGTTTAGACCAGACAATTAGACTGTGGAATCTGGAGGGTAAGCTACTGCGAACCTTATCAGGGCATAGTGCTGGAGTTACCAGCGTCAGTTTTAGCCGCGACAGTCAAACGATCGCTTCAGCAAGTACTGATGAGACAATCAAACTTTGGAGTTCTGAAGGTGTGTTGCTGGGAACTCTGAAGGGACATAATAATTGGGTGAATAGCGTCAGTTTCAGCCCAGACGGTCGCACCCTTGCTTCTGCAAGTCGGGACAAAACTATTAAACTTTGGCATTGGGACGATGTGCTATTACGAAAGCCCAAAGCTGATAATGATGATTGGGTAACTAGCATCAGTTTTAGCCCAGACGATCGCACCTTAGCAGCAGCAAGCCGAGACAAAACTGTAAAACTTTTCAATCGTGATGGTAAACTGCTCGGGATATTCACAGGGCATGATGGTCAAGTTTGGGGCGTCAGTTTCAGCCCCGATGGTCAAGTAATTGCTTCAGCTAGTAAAGATAAAACAGTCAAGCTTTGGAGTAGTGACGGAAAACTGCTCAACACCTTAAAGGGTCATAATAATGCCGTCTTGGGTGTTGCTTGGTCAACCGATGGTCAAGTAATTGCCTCAGCTAGTAAAGATAAAACAGTAAAACTTTGGAATCGCAACGGTAAACTACTCAAAACTTTACAGGATCATCTAGATGCAGTGAATTGGGTCAGCTTTAGCCCTGATGGCAAGTTGCTAGCCTCAGCCAGTGATGATAAAACCGTGAAAATCTGGAGTGTAGAGGGTAAGTTTCTATACACATTAACTGGTCATAGCCGCCGGGTAAATGGGGTTGCTTGGTCGCCTGATGGTCAAAGAATTGCCTCAGTTAGTATTGATAGCACGGTGAAGATTTGGAATCGAGACGGTAATTTGCTAAATAATCTCGTGGGCGATGGTGATAGTTTCATTAGTGTCAGTTTTAGCCCCGATGGCAAGACTCTGGCAGCTAGCAGTGATGACAAGGTGAGAATTTGGAACCGAGAAGGGACATTGTTAATTGCTTTGAAAGGTGATAAAGGTGAGTTAACCAGCGTCAGTTTCAGCCCTGACGGTAAAACTTTGGCTGCGGGTAGTGGTAATGGCACAATAATTTTCCAGAATTTGGCAGATATTAAACTCGAAAAATTGCTGGCGCAGGGTTGTGATTTGCTACATGATTATTTGCAGACAAACCAGAAGGTAATGAAAAGCGATGGTACTTTGTGTTCTGGTAGGTGATAAGCTAAAACACATCTAATTTACAGATGAAAATTTTCTCAATATCTTGTGGGGTGGGCATCTTGCCCGCCCTGATTATGCAACTTGAATGCTGATTAGCTTAAAGTTCATTGTTGATGGGTTATGCCTTTGGTTTTGGCGGAATTAATAGTGTGTTTTATGCCGCGACTGGTTTTGCAGTTTTAATATTTTTTGTGTTTAGGTATTGCACTTGTAGGTAATTCGTAATTGGTTTAGGGGTTGAGAGTTTTCTCAATCCGCCGATCAGGGATCAGCCAGATGATTGCGACTAAAACGTATAATGCACAGGCAAACCATGAGTTCACCAAGGCAAGTGGAATTGCCACAGCATAGACAACTACTGATAATTTTCCTTTGAAGTCTTCACCAACTGCGATCGCTAGAGTCGAATCCTTGCCGTGGTGAGAAATCAGGGTGCGGGTAAGAATAAAGTAAGCGATCGCATTCAACAACAACACCGTACCATAAAGGGCAACGGGCATGGCGGCAAAATGATTCTCGCCCATCCAACCAGTGACGAAGGGGATTAGCGACAACCAAAACAGCAGATGCAGATTAGCCCAAAGGATACGCCCATTAACCTGTCGGACTGCTTGTAGTAGGTGATGGTGATTGTTCCAGTAGATGCCGATATAAATAAAACTCAGCACATAGCTCAGAAATACCGGGATTAGCGGACGTAGCGCAGCTAAATCGAGTCCATGCGGCACTTTGATTTCTAGCACCATAATGGTGATGATGATGGCAATCACCCCATCGCTGAATGCTTCTAATCTCCCTTTTCCCATATACGCATTCCTCTTCTATCTACTTGAGGGTAAGTTGTGACACTCTGTACTTTATCGTACCAAGTAGCCGCCATTGATGAAGATTTTCTGCGCGGCGATCGTTGATATGGGATGGTTGCACTTTTCTTTAAGCTACTCCGCAAAATCAAAATATTTTAGGACTAGCCCTTTCAAGGTGACTCGTAAAATCTCTTTTATTTTCTTTGCTATCTCTGTGTCTCTGCTACTTAAAAGTAATTTATCGAACCACAGAGGCGCAGAGAACACAGAGGAAAGAGGAATTATTGTCCAAAAATTTCACCACCTTGAAAGGGCTAGTTCTATATTTAATTCTCACTCGCCAATTTCCGCCGTAATTCCCGAATAGCAGCGCTAGTATTGCGCTCGTAGGCAATTTTTAAACACTCTGTAACTACTTCTGACACATTGATGTTAGGGAAATAACGGCTACTGGTTTCAACAGTGTAGCGTAGACCGGAAGCGGCTTCTCGGTAGACATCGCCTTGCAATCCGTAAATCACAAGCTGGTTCTTCCTGAACAACCAAACTTCTGGTACTCGATAAGGTAGGTAGTCATTGACATTGGTGTAGCTGGTAATGTCTATCTCCACCACTAAATCTGGTGATGGATCAACGCCCCAATTGATGCGATCTTTACCTGCGATTGCTTCCCAGTTTTCAATATAAAAACAGTAGTCTGGTTCTATACCACTTTCCTGTGGTAGTTCCATTGTGATTGGGGTAAATGCCTCGTATTCTCGTCCCAGATGATCGAGCAAAACTTTGACTACATCTGCAATTACACTTACTTTACGCCCATGTTCTGGTAGCGGTGCCATCAAGAGAATTTCTCCATCTCGATACTTGATCCGAGGCGAAGAGCGATCGCCTAGTTGTTCATTCAATGCTTGATAATCTTGCCAACTTCCGAGTAGGCGTACTACTGCACCTGGGGGCAAATGGATTGTATCGGGTGTGACAACAGCAAACATAGAACTGATACCTCCACCTCAACTGTAATGCCTTAAATATCAATTGCTGCGGCTAAAAAATACAGCAGCTATAACAATTAAACCTAAAAGTGCTAAAGGAACCCAGAGATTAGGGAGATCCGACAAACTCATAAAGGACTTCCAAATAAGTAAAGTGTGTGAGGCGGAAGTTGTAACGCATCTTAGAGGATGTTTGAAAAGTCATGATTAATGTATCAAATATTTACCCCACCCTAACCCTCCCCTTATAAAGGGGAGGGAACCGGATTTTCTTGTTTCCCCCCTTTATAAGGGGGGATTAAGGGGGGTAATAATTCGATTAAAATCACAACATACCACTTTTCCAACATCCTCTTATCTTAATAGACAATTACTACTTTATAAATCAAATTTTAAGTAAGCCTTTTTTTAACTTCCTCAGCCAAATTTTCTAATAGCACTTCTACTTGCTCGCCTGTTTTCAAATTTTTGAGCGAGGATTTTTGCGCTGCTGCTTCTTCAGAACCAATAATTACACAAAATTGAATTCCTTGCTTGTCTGCTAATTGAAATTGTTTACCCAAAGGACGCTTATCAAAGCTAGTTATAACATTAATTCCCGCCTGACGCAGATGTTGAGAAACTTTTAAATAAGTAGGCATTAAATCTTCTTGCATATTCACTACCATCACTTGGGCTGGTGTAGCAGCTAAAGTACTAAGAATCCCAGCTTTTAACAAGCGACTAATTAAGCGAGTTAAGCCAATTGAAATGCCTACCCCAGGCATTTTTTCACCCAAAAATACCCCGACTAATTCTTCATATCTACCACCAGAACAAATACTGCCTAAAGCTTCATGTCCTAATAGGCTTGTTTCGTAAACTGTGCCAGTGTAATAATTAAGACCACGGGCAATGGATAAATCAATGCAGAAACGATTTTCGGCAACTCCGAGATTACGCACTCCTGTAATTACCGTTTCTAATTCGGTAACTCCTAAGCTCAATTGCTCGGTTTCTGGCAGATTTTGGGCAAGGTGCTTAAGCTTATCTAAGATTTCATCAACAGAACCGTCAATTTTAATAAACTCAATAATTTTTTGCGCTTGTTCTGCTAAAATGCCTTCTTTTTCTAGCTCTTGTTTTACTTTACTCTCGCCAATTTTCTCTAAAGTATCAACAATTCCAATACAGGATTTAATTTGATTTTCAGCAATTCCCACTGACTTAAAAAAGCCAGTAAGAATTTTCCGATTATTGATGCGAATTAAAAAATCACCAATATTAATTGCTTCAAATATCTCAGTAATAATTGCAGGCATCTGAGCATCATAGAGCAAGCTGAGTTCACGACGAGCAACTACATCAATATCGCACTGGCGAAACTGTCGAAAACGCCCATCTTTTGCCCGTTCTCCCCGAAAAACTACATCCATTTGATAACGGGCAAAGGGAAAGGTTAATTCATTCAAGTGACGAGCAATATACGCTGCTAAAGGAACTGTTTGGTCAAATTTTAAAGCTCTAGCTTCCGAACCAGTTTCGCCCGATTTATCTCTCTCGGCTTGTCGATTTGGTGGCAGTATGGGATCAATTCCATAAATTATATTGTCGCCTTGATTCCCTTTTGCTTGCAGTACTTCTAAACGTTCTACAGCAGGTGTTTCGATGGGCGTAAATCCATAGCTTTCAAAAACTCTACGGATGGTATCTAGCAAATATAATTCTAGACGCTTTTCGCTAGGCAGAAATTCTGGAAACCCACTAGGGGTAGAAAAGTTTATTTTGTCACTTTTTGCCATGCGTGTACCTTATTAAGTTGAGATTTCAGATAAGAGTTATATCATATCTGAGAATTTGAGTGAACTAATTTCCAGGTTGAATGAACTACAGCAACGCAGAGGATACTGAGAGAAGAAAGAAATGTTTAACTGAACTGTTAAGTATTAAACAGTGCTTGTCTGTAAAATAGAAGATTTTACCTGACGCTGACTCGTGACAACCATCTGGATAGGACGATCTGGCCCTGTCACCAAACCACGGCGTTTAGGTCGAACTTCACCATTGTCAACTAGTTCTAATTCCCGACTGGAAAGGATTTGAGCCAGTGCTAGCTTCATTTCCAATTGAGCAAATGCTAGACCAATACAACGCCTTACACCACCGCCAAAGGGCAAATATTCATAAGGGGAAAATTGCCGTTCTAAAAAGCGTTCTGGCTTAAACTGTTTAGGTTCTGGATAAATATCTTCCCGTTGGTGGGTCAAATAAATAGAACCAAGTAAGACTGTACCCGGTTCTAGTTCGTAACCGCCCAACGACAGGGGTGTTCTTACTACTCTGGGAAAGGTGAGTATACCTACTGGATAAATACGTAATGTCTCGGAACAAACAGCGTTGAGATAGGGTAATTTGAAAACGGTGCTGGGGTCTGGGTTATCGCCCAAGCTATCTAATTCTTGGAGTAGCTTTTGGCGCACTGATGGTAGTTTGTGAATCCAGTATAATGCCCATGCTAAGGCTGTCGCTGTAGTTTCATGACCGGCGGCTAACAGAGTCATCAATTCATCGCGCAATTCTTCATCAGTCATGGGTTGACCGGCTTCATCCCTAGCAGCCATGAGTAAGCTAAGAATATCTGTGCGTGATGAATCTGGTTGTTCTCGACGTTCCCGAATTTCCTCGTAGATGAGTTCGTCAGCTGCTTGCTGTCGGCGCATCTGCTTTCCCCAGAAGTTAATCGGGCCAAAATCCCTTTGCAAAGCTGGAAAATAAAGCAAAGCCACAATTAACCGAGAACTAGCCTTTTCTAAAATATCACTCAAAAATTGCTGTAATTTTTCGGCGCGAGTCCCTTCATGTAGCCCAAACACAGCTTGCATAATTACGCGCAGGGTAATGGCTTGGGTAGCAGACCGAATATTAAAGGGTTTGCCTATCTGATATTGGCTGATGACTTTTTGGGTAACATCACTAATCACCTGGCTATAGTTTCGCATTCTTTCGCCGTGAAAGGGAGGCATTAACAACTGTCGTTGGCGCTGATGTTCTGCACCGCTAATAGTAATCACAGAATGCTTACCCAGTAAAAATTCAAACGTCCGATTCAAATCGCCAGGTGCTTCTAATTCCTTGGTATCATTTGTCAAAATTTGCTGTAGTGCTTGGGGGTTGCTGACAATCACCAAAGGAGGAAAATTTTTCTCTAATCTGATAGTAAAAATCTCCCCATACCTTTTGGCGCAAGTTTCCATAAAGGACATCGGATTAGCAATCCAGCGCACCATCTGTAAAAGGACTGGGATTTGCGGCCCATTTGGTAATTTCATAAATTTTTTTGCTACTTAATATTTTTTGTTACTTAAACTAACTGAAATTCTGCTTGCGTAACCATTTAAAGTACTTATTCTAACGTTGCAAAAAAGCAATAAACTGTTACAACCTCGAAGATGTAAAATTTTTGTTAAATTCAACGAGCATCTACAGTTTCACCTAATCGTCAAAAGGTACTCAGCATGACTGCAATCTCCGCAAAGGCATCTTCAGCGCTTCCTAATTTTTCGGAAGGTATTCAATATTTTGGTGAAGCTTTACCAGATTTTGAAACTTATGGTGCAACTCCTGCTATAGAGTCGGGCAAAATAGCGATCGCATCTCCCACAGACAAAGTAGCTGTATATCAAACTTTACTTGCTGCCGATGCCCTGCGCTACCTGACTTTGCAAGTTACTGGTAGTAAGGCTTCTGGACATCCCGGCGGATTCGCTAGCCAAGCAGAAGCTTATGCGTCTCTTGTCATGCTGGGATACAAGAACATTATTACCGAAGTGGGACACCACGCCCCTGGATTTTATAGTGCCATGTTCTTGGATCGTTCGCTAGAGGACATGGGAATTTTTACAGTCCAACAATTGCGCGATCGCTTCCGAGAAAAGCATGGACTTTTAGGACACCTTTCTGGTTACATTCCCGGTATTCTCGCACCTGCGGGGCCTTTGGGACAAGGGCAACACTTTGCAATGGCGGCTGCACTATTGCACAAAGATAAGTTGTTCCCCTTTACAGTTGGGGATGGGGGATTGGGTGAGCCTTATATTGTAAGTGCGATCGCACATTTCCATACTGCTTATCCTGCTGTCACCAACTTCTTACCAGTGTTGGTGTGGAACGGTTACAGCCAAGAACATCACAGCATGGTTTCCCTGAAAACCAACGAACAGATGCAAGCATATTGGCAAGGTAACGGTTTTGATGAAGTCGTGTTAGTGGATGCCAAAGACTTTGACGATCAAAACCAGCCAGGGGATTACGTTGATAGTACTGCCTTTTCTTTTGAGAAACGCCTAGCATTTACTCAAGCAGTCCTTTCCGGTGTCGATAAAGCCGCGCGTTTTGCACTCGGTGGCAAACTTACCGTCTTTATTATTAAACAACTCAAAGGTGCAGGAGTTCACGCGCGGGGTGCAAAATCTCACAATTTGTATCCTAAAGATACGCTGGATGCACCGCATATTATCAGTGCATTGCAAACCCGTGCTTTGTCTGCGGAAGCTTGGCAATTAGTCAGAACAAATGCCGAACGCGCCGGTGGTGGCCCAGCAGCAAAAACTGTGGTGACAGAATTTGAATTACCATTGCCAGAATTAGGCGAATTACCTTTAGAAGAATATGCAGTTGGTGGTGAACCAAAAGTTTCCACAACCGCGATGGGAAGATTGGTAGGAATAGTTGGAAATAAAGATAAAAATTTCCTCGTCACCAACGCCGATGGGAATGAAGCATCTGGAATTGCTAACATCAACCAAGCATTAAAGATTATCCATCCCACAACCGATGACTTATATTTCCAAGCGCCAAATGGACAAGTTTATGAACCATTGAGTGAAGATGCTTGTGCCGGTTTAGCTGCGGGTTTGGCGTTAATGGGTGCGAGAACTTTGTGGTGTTCTTACGAATCTTTTGCCATCAACGGATTACCAATTTGGCAAACTGTAACCCAAGCAATGGCAGAATTGCGCCGTCCAACTCCTTCGACTATTACCTTATTCACAGCAGGCGCATTAGAGCAAGGGCGCAATGGTTGGACTCACCAACGTCCAGAAATTGAAGCTTACTTTGCTTCGTTGATGCGAAATGGAAATGTTTTCCCATTATTTCCGCCTGATGCTAACAGTATTCAAGCTTGTTATGACTGGGCATTGAAAACTAAGAATAAGGGAATTGTGATTACAGCTAGTAAATCACCGTTACCAATTCGCACCACTTTAGAACAAACTCGTCAAGGGTTGCGCGATGGTGGGGTGCTATTACATGAAGTCGCTGGTGATAAACAAGTTGTATTCGCTGTAATTGGTGATTTAACATTAATACCAGTATTTGAAGCTGCGGCTTTCTTAGAAACTGAAGGTATTGGCGTGAAGATAATTACTGTAATTAATCCTCGGCAATTGTACCGTAGCCATGATACTGCTTGGGATACCTGTTCTGAACCCGAAGGCGGTTTCTTGGATGATGCGAAATTTGCCGAATTATTTGATGGCGATGCGTTAATTGCTGTTACTGGTGGTGCGGCGGGGATGCTGGAACCGATTTTGTTACGGAGTACAGCCAAGCGCGACACCTTTGCGTGGAAACGTGGGGAAACTACAGCCAGTGCTGGCGAGTTGATGGCGTTTAATGGATTGACTGCTGAAGCGTTAACAAAACGTGCGATCGCGTTAGTGCATTAAATGATGTTGCATAAATGCGGGATGATTTTATTGAATTTTCCTTTGCGTTTCATCCCTAGATTCAGCAACGCCCATTAAATAAAGCTGGAATTGTTTCATACTTTTATCGCATTTATACGTATAGAAACGCTGAAATAGCGTCGGAATGCGTATATTTGCGTTTTTTTATTGAAGAGAAGTTAGTAAGCAGGAAAAATGGGAGTAGATTTCCTGAAATCCTTTGACAAAAGCAGGTTTTGGAGTCACAAAAGCTGGTTTTGGAGTCACAAAAGCTGGTTTTGAAGTTACAAAAGCTGGTTTTGAAGTCGCAAAAGCTAGTTTTGGAGTCACAAAAGCTGGTTTTGGAGTCGCAAAAGCTAGTTTTGGAGTCACAAAAGTTAGTTTACGAGTCAGAAACTTAGTTTATAAGTCGCAAAACTTGATTTTTGAGCTAGGACGAAGGGTGATATTTTTATCTGGAAGCGTGGGGAATGTGGAGACTTGAGGAAAAGTGCGATCGCATTAGTGCATTAATATTTTATAGGACTCGTACTTGATTTTTGAAAACAAAGGTGACTGAAAGCTTGTGATACAAAGGTTTCTTTCTCATTATAGTTAGCAAGATTCAAGTAAGATTCCTATATTTAATGTAAGTTAGTGTAATTAGCTTCTGTATAATTACAAACTAAAACAGAGGCTAATTAATTATAAAAATGAAGTAGGATAACTATTAGCAAATGACTGTAAAAATATTGCTTGAGGAACATTTAATTATTCCATTTGGTTGCCCAAAATGGGATATTAACAAAATTAAATTAGTTGGAGTTTCCACAAAAGCAACATACTTAGAAAGCTCAATTCCCTGCGTCTATATAAATAAAAGAGATGAAAAGGCAACCCGGATGACTTCTTTTACGTCTGTATTTCCTGTCCCTTCTGGTGGCTTTCCTAATATAAAAAATGCCTCTAAATCTTTAAAATACATTCGAGATTACATTAAAAAAACTTGTAAATTAGATACTCCCTCCGAAAACAATTTCTTAGAGATATATTTTGATTACTGTCAGAGTCAGGAACCAAGTTATTTAATGCCAGATAGTTATATTCCAACCTATTACACAGATTGTTGGTTTGATGCACTTTTGCCTTTACCACAAGCTCATATTTATGTTGGAAATACCCTAGAGAAGAAATTAATACCAGATAAAATGTATAAAGTTGATTTTGCATTTTGGACTGGAAATAAAATTATTGCTGTTGAAATAGATGGCGATGGTAAACCAGCATCAGATATTATACCAAGAGATAGAATGCTTGAAGAAGCTGGTATACAGGTAATTCATATTTTAAACAGTGAAATTAATAAACATGGTAAAAAGATTATAGACTTACTACTTCCTTATCCTATAAGTTCATTTTTAGATGTCAAAAATGGCTTTGATGGATATTGTGGTATCAATCCACTTGATAATAGACTAGATGAATTTTTATCAGAAAGTTACGACTGAGGTATTCCATAAAATTTGCACCTCAAAATATAAGTCAAAGTTAGTTGACTGTATGCCTTGATAAATTATAAATTTATCAGCCGCGCTCGCTTGAAAAACAGTCTATAATAAGGTCATACTATTTTCCTCAATCTTTAGAAG
>NNBV01002569.1_pt1 | contig 13529 bp, 4 predicted proteins | sample 1173771 | NCBI WGS metagenome assembly NNBV01 (sample SAMN07173938, study PRJNA388173) | plant metagenome | isolation source: symbiotic tissue sample KVS11 | place: Norway: Troms, Kvaloya island
CGGAGATGGGTATAAGAGAAAGTTCCTGTGACTTCATTGAAACTCAGGATTTAGGGCGGATGCGTGAAGAGGGTAGTTTTGAGATACGTGGCAGGGCGGATAACAGTGATGCCCGGGGATGTAATTTGCTGGTCGGGTGAACACTGTGGTCGACAAGGCGTGGTTTATTCTCCACAAAGTTTGTTTGCAATAAAAAGATTAATATTTTTGCTATAGACGAATACCACTATTATGAAAACAGTTTTAGTTAAAGGTTTAGCTTTAGTAGCACTTGTAGCATTTCTTGTGTCTTGCAGCCAGTACACTTGCCCTACCTACAGCAAGAAAGAAGTGAAAAAGACAGTAGGAGAGAAGCGTATCTAACGCTCTGCCTGATTAAAGGTATTTCTTCACGTCTGCTTCTTCAATGGATTCAGCGCTCATAATAATGAGGCGCTCAATTACATTTCTCAGCTCACGGATATTTCCCGTCCAGTTATAATTCTTCAGCTCTTTCAGTGCCTGTTCGCTGATTGACTTTTTCTTTGTGCCATATTCCTGCGCGATAGTTGTCAGGAAGCGTTCTGTCAGATCTCCGATATCTTCTTTCCTCTCATTTAACGAGGGCACTTTAATGAGTATTACACTTAACCGGTGATAGAGATCTTCACGAAAACGTGTTTCAGCAATTTCTTTTTTCAGGTCTTTATTTGTAGCAGCAATTACTCGCACGTTTACAGTAATATCTTTTTCGCCACCTACCCGCGTGATTTTATGTTCCTGCAAAGCACGCAGCACTTTTGCCTGTGCAGATAAGCTCATATCACCAATCTCGTCAAGGAATAAAGTACCACCATCGGCCTGTTCAAATTTTCCAAGCTTCTGTTTGATCGCTGAAGTAAATGATCCCTTTTCATGGCCGAACAGTTCGCTTTCAATCAGCTCTGATGGTATGGCCGCGCAGTTTACTTCTACAAAAGGCCCGTGTACCCGATTACTTTGTTCGTGGATAGCACGCGCCACCAGTTCCTTACCCGATCCGTTAGGTCCAGTAACCAACACACGTGCATCAGTAGGAGCCACCTTGTCGATCATCTCTTTCACTTGCTGTAATGCCGGTGAAGAGCCGATCATCTCATATCTGATCGCTATTTTTTTCTTGAGTGTTTTAGTCTCTTTAGTAAGCGAAGTTTTATCCAATGCATTGCGAAGGGTAATGAGCAGGCGGTTGAGGTCGGGTGGCTTTTGTAAGAAATCATACGCTCCCATCTTTGTCGCATCCACGGCCATTTCGGTTGTGCCATGCGCAGAGATCATAATGAAGGTAGTGCCTATGCCTTTCTCTTTTGCTTTTTGAAGTACTTCCATTCCATCTACTTTGGGCATCTTGATATCGCAGAAGGCAACATCGTATTGATTGGCCTCCAGTAACGCCAGCGCTTCCATTCCATCTTTGGCTTCATCCACTTCCAGCTTCAGTTCTTTCTGGTCTTTAAGAATGTCTTTCAATACCGCGCGTATGCTGGCTTCATCTTCAATGAGTAGAATCTTAGGCATGGACTTAAAAATTTAATTACAAAAAAAATCGTCAGACTAAAATCAACTCGTCTGACGACTATTCTAGTTTAAAAAAAGCAAACCTATAAGCCGGGTTCTGTTTCCTGATTGCTCAGAACTCTTATCATTTATCTGGCCTCGGTTTCACAACCGGACTCTATCAGCCTACCCATCACGCCTGTCCCGAAGAACAGATAGCGAGCAGCTATCCCTTTCGAAACGTGACTTATTTGGCCTTTCAACTCGTAAGGTTTACCCTGCTTACACCATCACTGGCATAACGGTGGGCTCTTACCCCGCCTTTTCACCTTTTCCTCCCAAGAAAAATCTTCGGAGGTAGTTTTTTTCTGCGGCACTTTCTGTCTTTCAGTCATTATAACTAAAAGCCTTCCCGTTAGGAAGTACGATGCTCTGTGTTGCCCGGACTTTCCTCCCTCTGATTTCTCAAAGAGCGATAAGACGGTTTGCAATGCAAAGATAAGAAAGTGTGTGAGGAATTAATTGCTATGGTGAGAAAGCAGATACTTGGTTTAAAGAAATGATAAATGTAAAATCCACTGCGCGAGGAAGCAGGGTAGGCACAGCAATAACAGCGTATCGTCGTCCAAAGATTGGATGTTTTAAGTACGCATATCAAGGGATAAAGGAGTTAAAAAACAATTTTCAGCATTCAAAAAATACTTTGTGGGTTTATACTAAGAATTTGTCATTCATGGTTTTTGATAATTGATATTTTAGTTGAAGATTATAAAAAACGTAACCGGATTCTCGAATTTACTTTCGGCATTTTGCTATTTTCTGATGATCTCTATTGATGTAATTTTTAGGTTCGTTTTTAATTAAATGAGAGCAGTTCACTTTCTATTTTCGCGCTATAAAGTTACCCCAAACCTAAACTAACTATAAATGAACAGGCATCTCTTTACCCTTACCCTTTCTAAGTTTCACATTTTTTTAGTTAGCAACTCTGGCTGTAAGACGAGTGAGATTTAATAAGGTATTTTTTATTTCCTTCATTCTTTTAAGTTTTACTCAAATTGGCTTCGGTCAGAATAAAAGCCTAAGAATTTCAGGATCCCTTAATTCCTCTGGAATTGGTTATGGCGTCTCGGGTATTCCTGCAAGACGCGCGCCCTTTTATTGGCTGGTTTCAGGAAATCTATCACTCAGCTTTTGGAAGATAACAGCCCCATTTTCATTTAACATCAGTCAGCAGGATCAGACATTCCGCTACCCGCAACCATTCAACCAGGTTGGAATCAGCCCCACGTATAAGTACATCACTGTACATGCTGGTTATCGGAGTTTGAATTTTTCTGAGTTTACCTTAGCAGGAACTATTTTTTTAGGTGGTGGGATAGAAGTTGCTCCCCCCAATTCATTTGTCAAAGTCAGTGCTATGTACGGCAGGCTTGCAAAACCAAGACTGGAAGGTAATTTCAATGATCTGGAACTTGGAATGGCCTCGTATGAACGGTGGGGCTATGGAACTAAAGTTACATTGGGAAGAAACGGCCAGGAGGTAGATGTAATTCTTTTTCATGGAAAAGATGATCCTTATTCCATACCTGATTCTTCTGCCCGAAAAATAAACATCTCTCCCGCTGAAAATTTTGTTACCGGCCTGAACGTAAGAAGGAACCTGGGGAGTCGTATTTCGGTAAACGCAGAATATGCACTCAGTGCTTATACAAAAGACATTCGTGATCCGGAAGTAGAACTTACTACTTACCGCTATGCAAACTATCTTGGAAAGATGTATACTCCAACCATCTCGTCGCAATTTAATTCTGCTTTTCAAGGGCAGGTCGCCTATAAAGCAGATGTGTACCAGTTGGATCTCAAATACCGAAGGCTGGGGCCGGAGTATAAAACGATGGGCTCACCTTTCATGAGTAATGACTTTGAGGATATAACCGGAGGAGTTTCTACTTCTTTCTTCACGAATAAACTGAATCTCTCTTCCAGTGCTGGTGTACAGCGTAATAATCTTAACCATAATCAGGAGACAAAAGTCAAACGATTCATCGGGTCTATTACAGCCAATGTTTTAATCAGCGACAAACTCACTACCACTGTCGCGTATAGTAATTTCAACAGCACAACAAAAAAAGACCGGTTCTATCAACAATCTCAGTTAGATAGAATTGATACACTACTTTATCTGCAAGTTACCAATAGTATGAATGCTTCGATTCAATACAGCCTTAAGAAAGAAGTATCTACAAAACAATTCATTCTTAACGGCAGCTATCAGGTAGCCTCTGATCAAACTGAGAACCAATCCGTATTTTACAATACCAATTTCGGATACCAGCAGAGTAACACCAAATCAAATCTGACCCTGAGCGCTAATCTTAATTTTAATTCCAGTAAGATCATTGAAACCAATAACTCGGTTGGGCCTACCGCCACTATAAATAAACTGTTCTACGATAAAAAAGTAAAGACATCCTTATCATCCAGTTACATCAGGTTCTATCAGGCCGCCCGGATGCTGAATGAAAATGCAACAGGACGATTTACCTGCTCTTATTTAACAAAGACAAAGCATGCTTTCGGAATAGATCTTTCCATACTGAACAGGAAAAGTAATGATAGTACCTATCCTGGTTTTACTGAATACCGTGGTGGCCTTACATACAGCTATTCATTCTCTAAGAATTATGACCCCAATAAGAATGATCCTATTAAGAAGTAATGCCTTTATTATTCTCCTGTTTCTGCTCACTTCCTGGTGTGGTAATCATGCAATGGCGCAACAGAAATTTCCTGTTACCGGCAATACGTTGCTTTCCCCGCCTTACTCACCCTATATCAGCGATTACATTTCACCCGGATCTACCAACCTGAGATTTAATTTTGTCTTTAACGATTTCAGAGAACCCTCCTGGCAGGTAAGGTTAAGGATTAAAATAGAGAGCATCGATTTAAAACTGCAAACGCGTGCTGAGTTTCGCCCTTCAGCTCCTATCGTAGTCACGCCGGGTGTATCGGTAGAATTAACATCTGCGGATTTTGTAGAGTATATGGATTTCAAAAACCTCACTATACTTGGATCCGCCTCCGGCATTTTTTTACAGAATGGAAGATTTCCGGAAGGTAATTATACTTTTTGTATTGAGGTATTGGACTATCCTACCGGTGTAGTCCTTTCCAATGTGGCGTGTACCAGCGCATGGATCAGGTTAAACGATCCTCCAAAGATAATCACCCCAGCTTGTGATGCATACATTGATCCGACCTTACCGCTCAATATTCCTTTTCAGTGGCAGTTATTCAATTCTATTTCTCCCAATGCTACACTTGGCAATGAATACAAACTTGTCGTCTATGAATTGACTGATCCTTACGCTAACCCGTTTACCGCTATCGCCAATGGAAAGGTATTACAGATTTTTGAATCCGATCCTCAGCAACAAACTTCCTTCGTCTATAATACCTCATCACCAGCGTTAGATATTGGGAAGACGTATGTATACCAGATCAAAGCAAAAGATAATAGTGGACGCGACTTATTTAAAAACAATGGATTAAGCGAAGTCTGCTGGTTTCATTATGGATATCCTGAAAATGGAAAAGTGATCACATCATCTCCGGTTGCAGATAAAAATTATAAGAAAGGAGAGCAGGCTTATTTTAAATGGTCTGCTCCGGATCTGCGCATAAAAAACCAACCCTTTATCTATGAATTAAAAATTGTAGTACTGGATAAAAATCAAAACCCGGAGCAGGCAATTGCTGATAATACCGTGTATTATTCAGAGCGTACAACAGAAAACAGATATACAACCGGAATGGATTTCCTGCTGCGCAGGCCGTTAAAGCCAGGCCTGGAGTATGCCTGGCAGATAACCACGTATAGCGCCAGCCAAACCGTAGCAAAAAGTGATGTTAAAAAAATGATTGGCCCGCCACTCATTGATCAGTTTTATGCAGGTAATCACCTGGTTGCAGTAATAAAAGCAAACAACAATGATTCGCTCAATTTTTCAGGAACAGCAAAATTCAGAAGTGGACAGAATGACTCGGTTGAAGTAACGTTCGATAAACTGAAACTCAAACGTATCGTGAGTTATTGGGTACTCGAGGGAGGAGAACTGAAAAAAGATCTTCCCACCGCAACGGCTATCACGTTGCTACCGCGCGATGTATCGAACGGGCCGGCTAAGTTTCTTCCCAAAGCCATTCGACTTAATAAAGATGAATTAGCATTGCAGGGTGATGTGAACTGGAATTTACCACACGCTACCAAGAGTGGTGCTGTTGCTGTCGTTAAGTCCGAACGCAGCTGGCTGAACTACGATAAGTTTAAACTGTTAGGTGCCGCAAAGTTTGCTAATCAGAATCAATTTGATTTGCTCGACCCTGCTGATTTTTCACTGCAACTCAGTACTTCTTCTGACTTTCTGATCAGCGATGATAAATTTGAATTGCGGGCAGAAGGGAACATTCAGCTCCCTGATAAAATCAAAGGAAAACAAAAAGGAAAAGTGTCCGTGCCTTTCCCGCGCACCGGCCAGCTGTTCTATATCGACAGCTTGAAAATGAATAACGACATTGCCCCGGTTGAAAACATACGCATCTACCTGCACCCTACACTGATCACACTTGATTTATCAGAAAATCAGTCGCCTGGAAATAAATCCTCCGATGTTTCATGGAAAGGGATATATGTCAATGAGTATGAAATTCAGTATAACAGCTTCACTGACCGGTTATCTCAACTCAAATTCAACAAGGAAGTAATACAAAGATTGACCACCGAAGAAGCATTGGCTTCTGACTTATGGGCAGACGGGAGAGGATTGAACCTGCGGATATCAAAGGACTTCAGCAAAGATTCAATTCAGTTCAATTCTTTCTTTGGAAGAATGAATCATCTGGAAATGAGGGTCGAAAACAATCAGATATCTTCCAGTACGCTTACCGGAGAAGTTCTTTTACCGGTTTTCAGCGCCAGTGAGTTTTATCCATTTACCATACCTGTAACTGGTGACGGGCTTCAGGCAGGCTATCTTGATAGCTTTGATGACAAGTCTTTCACTTTTAATAAAGGAGGAGGTGAGCAGGAAATTAATGTAACTGTCAAACGTGGAGTGTTTGAGGAACAGCGATTGCTAAATATGTCGTTGCAAATTGACTGGCCTTCATTAGATGTTTCACTCCAGTCGGTAAGTGCATTCAAACTGTGGGGAGATTATAAAGTAGGCTTTGATACCCCCAATGGTGTACGAGCACTGGACACACAGCTGCAGGCATCTTTGAATGGATACCCGGTCACTATAGATGCCATCTCGGCAGGAAGCAATGAAGGATTTTATTCCTTCGCCATTTCAGCTAAAACGCAAATGGGTGAAGATGTAAGCGGGCAAAGTGGCCCTCCGTCGGTCAACATTTATTCGGTTATCACCAACAAGTTTGCTCCGGCAGGTCCTGTATATATTGCCGGACAGAGTGCACAAATGTCGCAGCAGGAAATCAGCTCGGTGCAGCAGGAATATGCTTCCGTGGCCGGTAAGGTGGTAAAAGATTTAAGCGCTGCCAACCAGGAAGCAAAAGATGCCGCCAGTGAAACATTGCTAAACCTTACTTCACAGCAAACTACCATTGTCACCATGGAAGATACCGGTGCCATTACATCCGTGTCTGCTGATTCTACACTCACCATAAAACAAGGTGGTTTGCTGGGGAGGCTCAATGCCAAACAGCAAGGTATTGTGAAGGAAATCATCACTACCGTAGTGAATGAATTAAGCAAATCCATCACTGATCCGGTAGATCAAAAAGCAAAAGAAATTAATTCGCGTATACTGCATGAAATGAAAGAGCTGACATCGGTCATCCAACGGCAGGTGGATGATAAAGTGTCGTCATTGGTATCGGGTATCGCCCGCCCTTTTATCAATGCGTCTGCAAACTCAAAGGCAGATGTATCGTCAGAAATTGAACAGTTAGCACAGGTGGTAAGCACTAATGTGGCGTTGGAAGTAAACCGCTCTATTGAAGATGCTATTTCCACCAACATTACCGACACATTAATCCACCTGGTACAAGCTCAGATTGCCGACCGCATTACTAACTACGTGCGTGCCTCCATCACCACACTGGTAATTAAATCACTGGAAGGTGAGATCAGTTTAGACCAGGTGCCGGATGTATTACTGGAAGGAATGGATACCGTATTGAATTCTATTGCCGAAAGTGCCTTCGAGAAGCTTAATTTCTCTTCTGTTTCAACCATGCTTTCCCGCACAGCCAACGATGCCATAAAAAATATAGATACCGACCGCATCGTAAGCGAGATCGGATCAGGGGTGGCATACATTGTAGGAAACAAGCTTGGCGATGAATTAAACAAGCATGTGGCTACAGCCGTTTCAGACTTTCTCAACAAGCAGGCAGGCATTGATGTGCCGATTAACTTCTCACGGCTGGCTTTTAAACTTGCCTCGGGTGGCAAGCTGTTCTCCATTGATTCTGTGAGTATTCAGCTGAAATCAAAAATACTGGATTTAAACGGGTTCGTCTTTTATAAAGCCGATCAGCCGGTCTACGGCAACGTATGGCTAGGTGATATTGATGTGCTGGTCAAACATCCGAAACCATTTTCGCTGAGTGTAACCTATCTCAACGGTCGTACCGTGCAGGGAACACATTACTGGTTTGCTCAGATCGCCCCCTCCGATGGGGTAAGTGCAAAGTTAGGCGATGTGATGCCGAAGCGGGCCAGGGCATTAACCAACCCGATCAGCCTTGGCGTGGCCAGCATGGTAGGTGTGTCGGGAAGAGTATACCGGCACATGAAAGATGGTGATCAGGTGGCTATTCTTCCTGACTCTACCAACGAATACGGTGCTTACCTGAACATCATCCTGTTTGATAATAAAGGCGGGCAAGCCATGCGGTTGGATGTAGCCGGTGAATACATTATGACTGCGGATAAGAATTACATCATCACGTTCGATGGCAATATTCAGATCATGAATAAAGATCCAAAGGTATTGGAGATTGATCCGGCAGCAACCATTAAAGGAGTAGTCAGTTTTAGTTACAACTCTGCGGAGGAACACTTCCTTGGTTATGGCAGAGTGGAAATTATCAACCCCGGAAAACTATGCGCCCACGGTTCGGTCATGGTAGATACCAAGCCGGGGCTGTGGCGGGTAGAGATAGGTTCAAGAGAAGATCGTATTGTTTTTGTTCCAAGCTGTTACGGATGGTCTCCTACGGGATGGCTTGCTGTAACACAGAGTGAAGCAGAACTTGGTCTGGGTTTGCAGTACTCTATTTATGCAGAGACACCAACCGTTAATTTTGTAGTAGTAAAAGCAAACATTGCAATAGATGCCGGCATTGCAGCAGGTATTGTAGTGGGAGTAAGATACAAGCCGGACTTTGCATTGATCAAAGCAGGGATATGGGCCGATCTCTGGGCCAATCTTCTTGTCAACTATAAGAAAGTAGCAGGTAATTGGAAAAGTGTAAGCATACTTGCCATCTATGCAAGGGGAGATCTGACAATGTATTTTGAACCCAAACCAACAACCTTGGAGGGAAGTCTGAAAGGAAGTGTAAGGTTACTCAGTATTGTCACCATTGATTTTGATGCGAATTTTAAAAAGGAACTTTCATAGCTTGTGAAGTATACTATTAACCATTTTTTAATCCTCCTGTTTGCGCTGGCTGCATCGGTAGGCTATGCGCAGCAAACAACGGATGACGACAAGCAACCCGATAAGAAGACCGTGAAAAAAATCATGGACTGGGTTACGGTATTCACCATGTATTCAGATGTAGATATTTCAGATAAAGTAGATCTGAAGGAATACGCGGAAGCAGCGGACATACTTCAATCCTTTGTGACCAATGCCGAGTTGAGTGTAAAGATTGCACAATTCAAACGCGCTTCGTTTGTCAATGTCTACCCGAAAGGAATGCTGTTGGGTGACGAATGGATCCTGAAAAAACTCAATGAGGTTTCAGAAGCACAGTACAGCTCCCTCAATGCTCCTTACATCACTACCGAAGTGTGGTTCAAGCCCAATGCGGAGACCACTAACTATACCGTATCTATTCTGCTAAAGACTGCACATGATAAACTCAGACCATGGGTGACAGAAGTAAACACGACTATCAATGCCACATTAACAGCACAGACTTTTGAAAGGCCCCGCGATGCCAAAGAGGCGGTGAATAAAGCACTGTTTGCAGGGCTTGATCAGTTGAAGATTTTGATAGGCAGTTCACTTGCACCCAACATCGCTATTCGCTACAACGATGAAATGTACCTGAATGATCAGACTATTGAAGTATGGCAAAAAGCGGCAGGAGCTATCGACCTGGTGGCGGTGGATAAAGATAATAATTCGCTCACCGGCCCCGTCACCTGGACTAACGCACGAAGTAATGGAACTGCTGTAGCCCAATACCTGGTAAGTGAAACAGGGCTCAACCGGGTGACCATTAAGTTTGGTGCTGACCAGATCAGTGTGTTGATGAAGGTGAAGGAATTTAGCATTGACCCGGAAGCCATACTTAAAGCATTACTGATTGAGGTGATGAATGAGAAGATCGCGGAGGCACGCCAGAAAATTGCTGATATGAAGAACGATAGCTCCTCGGTGCAGACGCAGATTGCCCAGGCAAAACTTGAACTGGACACACGTGCCGGCCTCACGGAAGCGGTGGTCATCGATAGCGATGTGACGATCGAAACACTGGAAATAGAGGATGACGTACGCGAAGGGACAGCCAGCGAACTCGCAGCCATTAAACAGGATCCGCTTAATAATAAGTACATTGAGTTATATCGTAAAAGGATCATCATGATTGCCGATGCACTGCTGCAGATACAGATTGAAGTGTTTCTTGCTGATCTGATTAATAACCCTGCCAAGCTTAAAGTATATGGGCAAACCATCAGAGATAACAGTCCTCAGCTGATAGGGCAATTAATAATTAAGATAGTTCAAAATCCCAACGACAAGAGTGGGCTGAAAGATATTGTCATCGACTTTTTAAATAAAGAAATCAATGCAGTGGCAGCGAAGTAAGAACTGGGTTTACTTAATTTTTATAATGGTGTTCTTGCTGACGCCTTTGTTTCTTCATGCTACCGATGAAGAAAAAATTCAGCGCGGGATAAAGCGGCTCAATGAGTTGATTGAAAAAAATGCTGCGAACGATGCGCGCGGTGAGAGTTATCTTAATGAATATATTTTTAGCCTGGATCCAGACCCGGAACCCAGCCATGTTATCACTAAAGGAACTGTTTTTGTTAGTGATGTGGCGAGTAAGGAAATAAGTGATGAACTGATATCGTTAGCCGCGAGCGAAAAAATTCACTTCTACATTGCTTTAAATGGTTCCTTTTTAAAGGTTGGTAACTTGGATCAGTATGGGAATAACACTATTCCCAGTGATGTTTCTCGGAGCGAACTGGAGGCGATTGAACAAAAGGTCATTAACTCCATATATAAGGATAGTAAGATAGGGGAGTTGGGAGAAGGTAAAAATGCTTTGTTAAGTATTGCTCCTGTTCAAACGATATGGTTAAGTTCAAAAAATCCGGAAAAAGATAAGCTGACCTTTCAATACTATCGGACGATCGCATCAGGAAAAGCGTATCCTGAACTTCCATCCATCATCAATGAAAAATATAAATCAACCTTTACTAATTATTCTTCTAACCCGGCAGAGGCTTTAAATAAAGATAAAGAAATTTATATCAACGTTCTTAAAAACTACGAAGAAGAAAAGAAAGCGCTTCTCCCGGGTTCATCACCTCCTTCGCTTCAATTCATTGAGTTTTATAAACAATTTGCAACTGATCCTTCAATTAATGCAAAAATAGGTGAGATAACACGACTCATTGATAAAGATCAGGCTGCTTATCAGGAGATGTTAGAGTTGATAAGTAATGCAAGCTCTCTAATGGGTAAAGAGGATATAGGTGTTACTTACCGTTATTTCAATCAAGATTTTAATCTTATTGAAGGACTTGGCTCAACGGCTGACAACTTTGAAGCGTATAGGCAAAGCATCATTGAGTATCAGAATTACAAGAAAAGTATCGTCTCTCTTGCTGATGAGATTACCTGCAGTGCGCAGCCAAATCAAACCCCGGATCAGTTTAAAGCGCAGGTATATTATTGTGCTGCAATACTGACACCAACTTCGGCAGCTTCGCTTAGCCTGGAAACACGAAAGAATATGATCTGCGCATTAAGCACTTTAAATCTGAGTGGCGCTAGCTCCGTGGCAAATGATCAACTAACAACGAGCGAGGGTAAGGAAGAAGTCGTTCTTAGAATATTAAACACAACCCCACCAAGCCAGCAGAAAGCCGTGCTGGATTACTTGCTGCAAATTGAATCTCCCGAAAGTACAATTCATTCTGTTTTCTCAAGTCTTAAGGACAGAGTTCATTCCGATAATTTTCAGGATTTCATGCTCCGTCTTTCTGATTGGGCTGAGAAATATTACCCATCCAGTGAACCATGGCAAGTTATCGCTAGAAGAGCATTGCTTCCTTTAGGGGGGCGAACCGACCTTTACAAAGTAGGCATCTTCTACGATAGCAGCAGAACAAAAGCAGAACTGGGAATAAGTGGATTTCTCGGTGGTACTAAAAGCTTAATCTCACCAAAAATTAATGTAACTGAAACTGTTATTGTCAGATTTATTAATGACTATGAGATAGGAGGAAAGCAATATCAAGAAGGGCAAGTGGTAAGGATGCCTGCCCTTTTAGCTTATCTCATCATGTATAACATGAAGGTAAATACAGCGAAAACGGTTGGTAAGTACACACTAATTACTGGAGGATTGTTGATAGGTGTAGGCGAGATAGCCGCAGCAACTACGTTTGTGGAGTATAGTTTTGCCACGCTCGATCTGCTTGCAGGCATATCCGAAGTAGTGATTGAGGAGGGATTTGCTAATGAACTAAATCAAACAAAAGAAGGGAAGGAGTTTTTTAGTACATGTGAAAAATGGATTCTGATTTATAGTGTTGGTAGGATTTATGTTGAACTCACTGACTTGAGTAAAATTCTCAATGATCTTTCATCTAAAATTGCAAATCCTAAAGCAACTAATTTAGCAGAAGTCTTAAGTAAGAAATTAGGTCAGAACTTAGCCAGAGCAGGATTCGTAGAAGATGCTCCGAATTTTGTAAGGACAATAGGTGATGGTGACGTTAATCTACTTAAGAACTGGTTAACCGATGATAGCAAACTATATGTAGCTATACATGGTAACGGTACTGAATTTAAAGTGCTTTACAAGGGGCATGATGAAATACTTACACATCGCTCGCTGGCCCGATGGATAGAGGAAACTAATTCCGGAGGTAAAGATATAGTATTACTTACCTGTGCCAATGAACGTGCAGCTCAGAATCTAGCCAATAGTGTAAGTACAAGTAATAAGGTTATTAGTTGGGATGGAGTAACAGAGGTATACGCCAATGGCTATATTAAGGGCGAAGGAAAATGTTATAGTTATTTTAAATCGAATAATGCTGATTTTAATAGAATTGAGTTATTAGATACTTCGATACCTAAAGGTTCAACTGCAAGTTCTCCAAGTGGGAACAGAGTTGTGTTGGGTAGTGAGGTTCTGGCTAGAATTCCTAATTTAGGTGAAAAATTAAATGTTTCTAATTTCTCATCTTCAGCAAAGAATAGTGTTAAGGACTTAATGACGCCAGATCATATTCCGTCTGCAGCTGCTTTAGCAAAGTATTATGAAAATCTTGGTGGTGGTGCGTTGACTACAGATGAATATAATAAGATTTATAATGAAGGCACAACTCTTCTCTATGAAACGAAAATTCATCAAGAGTTTTCACGAACTTATGCAGGAAGAAATAATAGTGTGCAAATTTTAGAAGATTCTAAAAATCTTTTCGAAGCGGCTACCAAAGACATGGAAAGACTTAGAATACCACTTTTACAGAGCGGTGTAACAAATAAGGAATTAGATGC
>NNBV01002884.1_pt1 | contig 13514 bp, 9 predicted proteins | sample 1173771 | NCBI WGS metagenome assembly NNBV01 (sample SAMN07173938, study PRJNA388173) | plant metagenome | isolation source: symbiotic tissue sample KVS11 | place: Norway: Troms, Kvaloya island
ATGCGGCCAACAGTATCGGACAAATGAAAAAAGGTGCTCTCAAGAGCTTCTTTAACAGAATCGCTTATAAAAAAGGGAGAACCGCTGCCATTACCGCAACGGCCAGAAAGCTTGCTGTAATAATATGGAATATGATAACTAAACAACAACCCTTTCAAACTTGGGATGAAAATGCATACATAGAGAAAATAAAGGCATCGGTAATCTATAACATGAAGTCAAAAATGAAACGCCTCAACCTTACCACCAGCGACCTAATTTGAATGAAATCGAATGTGTTAGATGGAATGCACGAATAAAGAATTCCTTACTTGCATTATTCGTGCATTCGTGGCCAGCTTTTAGAGACTTTGCTACCATGCAGAGGCTTATAAATAACTCAGCCACCACTTCTCTTTATGGCTCATCTTATACACATCGAATCGTTTACAAAGCGGATACAGCAGGGCAATAACTAAAATCCAGATCAGGTAAACTCCCCAAAGTGCAAATCCGAATCCTTTGAGCTCAGGCACTGCTACCACCCAATCAGAAAGAATCATGCTTTGCCAGCCAAAGCCCGTGAGTTGTGCAGCAATAAGTGCAATGATGTGTATGAGGAAGATATGCAGGATGTAATAAAAGAAAGGCACACGACCGAACGTGCTGAAGAAGTTAACCATACTTCCTTTGAGTTTTTCACCGTTGGCCAGGAAGAGAAATGCAGGGCCTAGTGTCATTAACAGATAACAAAGCGATGGTGGATATTTGGTTGCCGCCAGGAAAGACATCATGGTTTGAATGGTGGTGGGATACTGTTTCCAGGGAACCAGATCACCATATACATTTATACCTCTCAATATAAAAAACAAAGCAATGGCCGATAAGCCAAGCAGATTTAAGATTTTTCTTCGCCTCGTGGGATCAAATGACGGCTCGTACAATTTACCAAAGCAATAGCCCAAGGCCATGACAGCAATCCAGGGTACAATCGGATAGTCGATGTAAAACAAATTACCATTGCCAAAGGGGAATATTTCTGCGTGATGAAATGCAGACCACAACATGTTGCCTTCCATTTTTATTGGGTCTAACAGATTATGACCAAAGATGAGCACGATACTAAAAATCAGGATCGCTTTATAAGGCAAATGAACCAGCGCTGACAACACCATCATACTCATACCCAGCGACCAGATGACAACCAGGCCAGGAGTTCTGAACAGTGGATCAAAGAACCAGGCGAAATTGACGACAGTCATTTCGAGGAAGATCAGCCATAGTCCGCGCTTCAATAGAAAAACAGAAAGTTCTTTTTTATCTTTTCTTCTTCCGATAAAAAATGCTGATAGCCCTGCAAGAAAACAAAATGTGGGCGCACAGTAATTGGTGATCCATCGGGTGAGAAATATAGGGACGGTGGTGAATTGAGGATTGGCCGGGTCAAAGAAGAAAGCAGCGTAATGCAAATAATCGCGTGTATGATCCAGCGCCATGATCACCATGACAATACCTTTTAAAAGATCAATGGACTCAATTCTGTTTTTAACGGGTAAGGTCATGCTGAATGTTATTTCTTTAAGTTCAATTCGTAGTACTTCGCACTTTCGTGCGGATTAAACCGATAGGCAGGAATCTCTGCGAAGCCATGAGTGATGTACAGATGGATAGCCGCCTTCATAAAAGCACCTGTATCCAGCTTGATGGATGTGTAGTGAAGTGCTTTGGCAGTAGCAATACATTGCTGCAATAGCAGTTTACCGACACCCTTTCCCTTGGCTTCATCTCTCACAAACATCCGTTTCACTTCGGCATCCTCTTCACTGAATCTTCTTAGTCCTGCAATGCCAACAGGTTGGTCATTCAGGTAGCCAATGAATAATCCACCATCAAGAGCATTATACATCTTTGAAAGATCAGCCATCTCCTGATCAAAATTCTGAAAGGAAAGATCGAAGTTCAGCCATTTTACATACTCCACAATCAGGTCCTTTGCATCGGAGTAATGCTGCTGAGTTTGAGCTGTGATGATCTGAATATGATGTGACATAACTACTTTAAATTAATTCCAGTTACTTGTTATCCGCGGTGTCCTCATATACCACCATATACGTTTCGGTTTGTGAGGACACAAACCGAGGATGTGCTCAGAAAAATCAGTCATCTATTTTAAATCTAACTACTTTTCAAACATCTCAAAACAGTTTGATCATGCTTCCGCTGTAGTTGCAGTTTCTTTTTTCAATTTATGCTTTTTCATGTAGCTGAGGTTTCGCCAGCCCCATTCCAGCGGACCGAATTGAAAATAGCGTAACCAAACGGGACTGATGATCAACTGAAAAATCCAGATGGATACCACCACATATAAAAGCTCATGACGTGACAGTTTTCCGAACAGTCCAAAGCCAACTCCCGTAAAAAGGATCATGGAGAATACGGAGTGCATCACATAATTGGTCAGCGCCATTTTACCGACAGCAGCAAGCGATGTTCTGAGCCAGCTGAATACATTGCTTTTACAGAACAGCATAATCAGTGCTACATGACCCATCGCCAGTGGAACTCTTCCCAAATCGTAGGTGATCTTGGTTTTTGAAAATGAGAGCAATGAGAAATGATCATGCAGTATTGTAGTTACTTCATAATAGTTTACGCTGAGCCCAATGCCATACCCGATGAGTGCCATCAGTCCATAAAAGCCATACGATTTTTCTGCAGTAAGAATCTTTAGTTTAAACAACGCGATGCCCATCAGCATCATGGCCAGTACGTCCCATACATCATCCCTGTAAGGATCATGTTCGTTGAAATGCGTGTTGGTGGGCTCCAGGAAAGCAACCACATCGAAATATCCCTTATTCATTTTGGCATTGTATTCGGATATACTTTCAGGAGTTCTTTTCGTAATACGTTCTTCCCATTTCTTATCTGCTTCCTGAAGTGAATCAGGAATTGGTTTGCTTTCTGATTTCAACTGTTGAACCAGCTCCACTTCCTTCATGAATTTAACGTCACCCCGATAGTCGAAATAGTTCCAGGTTGTACCCACACACAGCAGTAGTACCGCGATGATGATAAGCTTTTGAGGTACCAGCTTTCTAAAGGAGAAAATTAAGAAGCCCATAATGGCATAGTCGTATAATATTTCGCCTACCCAAAGCAGCAAGTAGCCGTGAATCAGCCCGAACACCAACAGCCACGTGATTCGCCTGAAGTAAATGTTTGCGGCCTCTATGCCGGCACCTTTCTTTTCAAGGCTGTCCAGGAAGATGAACATGCCCACACCAAATAGCAAGGAGAACAAGGCCCGCATTGTACCTTCAAAAAGCATGTTGGTCATGATCCATGTGTAGAGATCAGGACCTGTCTGGCCGCCACCCAGGGTAGGATCGTTGTATGCAAAGCCTAATGCCATGCCATTGATGTTCATCAGTAATATCCCGAAGAGCACGATGCCTCGCATTACATCCAGCGACTGGATTCGGTCGGCAGGATTGGTGAGGAAAGAAGTTGTAGTGAGGGTCATATAAACGGAAGGTTATTGAAAGATCACTTAGCCTATAACACAAACAACGATCTGCTCAAAGCAGCAAGAGTAACAGAAACAGTAGCGGGCTGATGTGTTGTCATGATTTTATGCTGGCAGTAAAATAGTAAAGGTAGAACCTGTTGGTGTTGTGGTTACTTTCAGCTCACCGCCATGGCCTTTGGTAACAATGTCATAGCTCAGACTCAACCCCAATCCTGTACCCTGGCCAGTTGGTTTTGTAGTGAAGAACGGTTGAAAAATTTTATCGATAATCTGTTGCGGCACTCCATTGCCATTGTCGGTGATATTGATTTCAATTTGAGTCTCCCGTTTTTTTGTTTGAATAGAAACAGTAGGCTCGTAGCCAGTCTGCTGCTGTTTTTTCTTTTCGTTTACCGCATAAAAAGCATTTGTTAATAAATTCAAAATCACCCGGCCAATATCCTGCGAAACAATAGCGATGCTCTGGATATTGTTATCGAAATCGGTTTTCATAGTGGCATTGAACGATTTATCTTTTGCACGCAGCCCATGGTAACTTAATCGTAAATATTCGTCTGCTAATGCATTGATATCGGTAGCCGTTTTTACACCGTTGCTGCTCTGGCTGTGTTGCAGCATTCCTTTCACAATGGCATCGGCACGTTTGCCGTGATGATTTATCTTTTCCAGATTCTGCGCTATATCTTTCAACAGATTAACTTCCAGGGTTTCATCACGCTCCTCTTTTACCTTTTGTCTTTCGTCCTGCAATTCTTTGATAAGCTCGTTAGACACTTCTGAAAAGTTATTGACAAAGTTGAGTGGATTTTGAATTTCATGCGCAATACCTGCGGTAAGTTCTCCCAGGCTCGCCATTTTTTCGGATTGCACCAACTGCGCTTGTGTCGCTTTTAATTCGGTATATGCTTTTTCAATTGCTTTGGCGTGTTGCAACTCTTTTTCTCGACTGCGCTCGCGCTCACGGATTTTAATGCGTGTGCGCATGCCGAGATAGGCAGTATAAATCAATCCGAAAAACAATACACCATATCCTGCAAAAGCCCACCAGGTGCGCCACCACGGTGGCAGGATAATGATCTCCAGCGTTGTGCCTTTCTCATTCCACACTCCGTAGGCATTCGATGCCCTGATCAGAAATTCATATTTGCCAGGATCGAGGTTGGTGTAGGCTGCGTAATTACGGTTATCATAAATCCAATCCTGATCGTAGCCTTTCAGCATGTGTGCATATTGATTTTTTTGCGGATTAGCATAATGCAAAGCGGCAAATTCAAAACTTAAACTGTTTTGATTGTAGAGCAACGTCATGGATTTTGTTTCCAGCAGGCTTTGCGTTAGAGGTGAGTCCTCTTTCATATCCATTACCGGTTTATTGGAGATGAACAAATTAGATATAATAATGGCCGGTGGTGTCTTGTTGGAAGCAATGCTGCTAAACGTAGTGAGCCCGTGCTCGCCGCCAAAGTAAAATTTACCATCGCCGGCACGTGTGGATGTCAATGAAAGAAATACATCGGTACCCAGTCCGTCTGTCGAATTGTAATTGATGAACGTTACTTTATTCAGCTTTTCATTGGTGATCATTTGTGCTAACCCGTTTTGAGTGGCAATCCACATTTCACCATCATCGCCTTCTACAACGCCTTCGGTAAGATTTGTGGGCAGGCCATCCGTTTCAGTGTAGCGGGTAAATGTTTCAGTAGCAGGATCGAACTTATTAATGCCTTCGTTGGTCGCCAGCCAAATCATTCCACGACTGTCTACATGAATATCCCTGATGTTATTATTACTCAGTGAATTCTCATCCTCCGGATTGAACACATAATTCTTTACCTGGTTGGTCGCAGGATTTATACGGTCTAACCCGCTGCCTTCTGCCGCCAGCCAGATGTATTGATCCGTTATTTCGATGTCCTGAATATTAGAACCCGTTGTTAACAGTTCTTCTTTTTCAGGACTAATCTGATCTTCAAAAATCTTTAATTGATCACTTTGTTTAGGTTGTATCAATGCGATACCGTACAGCGAAGTTTGATCAGGAGGTTGAGAATTCCATTTTCCATAGGCATGACTATCGTCTGCTTTATAGCGTAGCGTATAGTTGCCGGGTTGCAGTACCACACTTCCGATCTCCATTCTGTTTTTATAAGCACCTCCGGCATAGAATGTTTTTTCATACTTACTCATTTTCCAGACGGTATCTTTCGCTGCATTTTCAATCCATCCAAAATCGGCCGCACTCAATACATCCATTTCAGCAACGGACATAATCCAGTAGGTTCCGGCTGTTTTTATTGTGACCGGCAAAGCGATATCCTGGTTGTCAGTTACTTTTTCAATCGCCCCTACTTTCTGATCCGTTAAAATCAGTTTCTCCAGTTCTGCAACAAGTTGATCGGGATACTGCTTACCCTGTTTGTTGGAAACACGCTTGATGGCGCCAGACGCTGGCGTTAAAATATTGAGCCCGCTATTGGTGCCTACCCACACCCTTCCCTGCTTATCAGTTTTTATCGCACGTACCTGATTGTGAGAAAGTGAATTTTTGTTGGTAGAATCATACTTGTATTTTTTTATTTCTTTGTGATTTTTATCCAGCTCAACAATACCATCACCCCACGTGCCCAGCCAAAGTGACCCGTCCGGCTTTTCTGCAATGCTTCTGGCCGATCCGCCAAACATATCGTCCTGCACTGTGAATTTGATATTGCTGAAGGTTTGTTTTTTGGGATCATATACATCGATACCACTTCCCCGCTTGCCCACATACACTACGCCCGGTTTTACTTTTGAAGCCAGTATCCCAAAAGTAGATCCTGCACTTAAGCCATTTGGATTCTTATCATAGTGTGCCAGGTGTTGAAAAGGTTTGCTCACCGGGTTATACTTCATTAATCCTGATTCCTGTGTACCGAACCAGAAAATACCGCTCTGGTCGATCATGAAATTGAATAGCGTTGTGTTCCAACCGTAGTCACGCATTTTTACCTTGCCTGCAATTTCTATTTCAGTGTAGCGATCAGTAATGCCATCAAATTTCAGAATGCCTCTCAGATTATTTGATATCCATACGTTACCCTGCTTATCCTGAACAATCGCATTGAAGAAAAGCTGATTAAGTTCACTGGCCCCGTAGATTTTAATGGGTCTGAGAATTTTGGTTTCGGGACTGTACTTATAGATACCATTTCGGCTGGTTATCCAAAGTGTATAGGTGGAATCGATGAAGATCGCAGTGATGGCATCGGTTGTTCCCTTAAACTTAGCCAGCTGATCGTCCTGCACAGCCGTAAACACCGAATCGGTTTTAGCACGATACATTAACCCATGAGTCATTGATCCAAACCAAACCCCGCCCTTAAAATCTTCCGTAAGCGATATGCAAGGATCATAGTGATCGGGCGCTTCAACTCCGGGAACTTTATAGGTAACGAATTTCCAGTTATCGATCGATGGATTGTACTTTACAAGTCCCAGGTGGCGTGTTGCCGCGATAATATTTTTTTGCGAGTCCTGAATGATTCTAAGCGTTAGTCCATAGGGAGCACCGGGAGGTGTGTTGAAGTATCCCGGAAACAGGTAATTTCTGAATTCATTTTTGCGCCTGTCGTAGCGCGATATGCCTAGCTCGGTTCCAACCCAAATGTTATGATCGGTATCTTCCATCAAACCCCACACACTGTTGTTTTGTAAACTGGCGGGTTTGCCGGGTATGTTTTTAAATGTTTCAAACCGATAGCCATCATACCGTTGCAAGCCATTGTTGGTAGCAATCCAGATGAGCCCGAAGCTGTCCTGAATGACATTGTTAACGGTAGGCGAAGAGAGACCACTTGAAATGGAGAGGTAAGCAGGCTCAATAGTTTCGATAGTTTGTTTTTGTGCCTGCGCATAAAGTGTTACAGAAAAGCAGAAAATCAGACTTACTATGAACGTGAACAGTACATTCCGGTAATCATTTTTGTTAAAGCACATATTCTGGTGGGAGGTAACTAACATATAAGAACGGAAGAAAAATTCATATTCAAATTTATCTTAGGATGAAACAGGCATAAAATTTCCCGAAGACCTGCTTTTTGTTAGCGGCTTCTCCATCAGTTATCGTTTCCAACAAGTTAAACGTTTCTACTATTCCGTGGTTTGTGTCCTCACAAACCACCACCATGTGTTTCGGTTTGTGAGGACACTATAGTCGTTAACTTAAGCCTCGTTAGAGGCGAAATATGGGTAGAGAGTCGTTTTTATATTAAAGTTAAGTGCCGTAGGTACGAAATATGTTACGTCCCTACAGGACTTGAATACTCTTTATGATTGTCTTGTTACCCATATCATGTTCCTACGGAACAAAAATCACCTTAAGTTAACGACTATAGTGAGGACACAAACCGAGGTGATGAGAATGCAATCCTGATTGTAATGAAGATGCGGTTTTATTTCCCGAAAACATTCAGCTTTCTGATGAAGTAAATAAGCGTAACCACCGAAGTGAAGAGGCAGATACCAATGATCTCCACCGGTTTGGATTGAAGCAGGTACCAAATGATCAGGACAATGGTGAGAACAGGAATAGTCAATCCTCCGGGTATGAGAAAGGAGGCTTTGAATTCTGATGAAGGTTTAAGTCTGAATTTGATAGCCGCTAAGGCTACACCAAAAAACGTGAGCAGCATAGTGATGGTGGCCAATATGATCAGTTGTTTGAATCCACCCGAAATAGAAATAACAAAAGCAACGATGCAGAAACAAAGGATGGCCCAGTACGGAGTACCAAAGCGCGGATGAATACGGGATAAAAATTCAGGTAACAATTTTTTGTTGGCTCCGGCATACATTACTCTCGGAAATACCATCACTACCGAATTCAGACTTCCCGTAACAGATATCACTGCGCAGCTGACTACCAATGTAAATCCCCATGAGCCTACCAGTACGTTGGCCACCTGTGCCAGTGGTGCTTTGGTATGGTTAACAAGATCAGCACCTAACACACCTTGTGCAGCCAGATGAATCAGTCCAAAGAAAACCACTACGCTTCCTACTCCCAGCATCAAACCCAACGGCCCTGTACGGCTTGGGTTCTTCATCTCACCACTGATGTTCAACGCAGTTTCTCCTCCCGCAAAAGCAAAGAAGAGAACAAGGGAAGCTTCACCGAGTTTGGAGAATGCTGGCCATTCCGGCCATGTGATGTTCTCTGACTTCAATGCAAAAATGCCGAGTAACACAATGCCTACAAGCGGCACCAACTTGATTGCAGTAAACACTTTTACGGCAAGCATACTCTGCTTTACACCCCGGATGTTAATATAAGCGAAGCCACATAGAATCAGGAAGAAAAGCAACGCACGGTAAGGCAACGTACCGAATACAGGAAAGGGAACCGATAGCAAATCGCCGGCACCGTTGAGCAAAGCCGCGGCAATCACTGTTCCGTAGGCAAACCAGAAGGCATGGTTGGCCAGAAACCCAATGTAAGGGCCAAATGCTTTTTCAAGATAAATGTAAGACCCTCCCGATTCGGTCACACGACTGCTGACTTCCGCATAACACAAGGCCACCAACAAAAACATGCACCCACAAACTACATAAGCAATGATGCTGGAGTTACCAAGGATAACAGCAATAAGTGCAGGCAATAAGAAGATGCCACCTCCGATCGTAATGTTCACCGCATTGATGGCCACATCGATGATACCCAGTTCTTTCTTTAACTTTTCTTGTTGTTCTTTCATCGTTGTACTACTTCTAATTATTTCACTCGACCGTATTTCGCCTTTACTGAATTTCTATTTACTCGCTTTACCGTGATTGTGTCCTTTACCGTGGTTTGTGTCCTCACAAACCACCTCAGTTGTTTCGGTTTGTGAGGACACAAACCGAGGTGAAGGAGGTGAAGAGAAGTCAGGTTTTTGACATTATTTATTAAAATGCTTTAGTATCCACATCTTTAATAAACTGAATCACTCCGCTCATGAATACTTTCTGATCGTCCCACATGGCCAGGTGACTTCCGTCAGGGCAATACAGGTAGCGGCCTTTCTGCACCATCTTGCTTTGTTCTTCCATTGCTTTAGGATCCATGGTATCGTGTTTAGCACCGACCATCAGCGTGGGTACAGCAATTTCTTTTAACCGGTCTTTGATATCCCACTTAGCTAAGCGTGCTTCAGCAGTCATTCCAAATTCACTTGGGCCTTGCATTAAGGTGTAGATTGTATTGTTGGCATGTTTGAAGGATCGGTTCAATCCATCCGGTAGTTCGGGCAAGCGACACAGGTGTTCGCTATAATAATGTTTCATCAGTAATTCCATGTAGCGCGGATTAGCATAATCCTTCTTTGCTTCGAGTGCTTTCACTTCTATTAACACTTCGGCAGGCATTTGTTTGGCGAGTACTTCTTCCGCGTACTTACTATATTCAGGTGCGCTTGCCACCATGTTAGCTACAATCAATCCCTTCAAATGTTTTTGATATTTGAGTGCATACTCCATTCCTAATATGCCACCCCATGAATTTCCAAGCACATAGAAGTTAGAGCTATCCGCACCAATGGCTTGTCGCACCTGCTCTACTTCTTCTACAAAATGTTCGGTTGTCCATAGACTGCTGTCTGTTGGCTGATCGCTGTAGTACGAACCCAGCTGATCGTACTCATAAAATTCAAAACCTTCGCGTTGAAAGAACGTCTCGAAGCATTCCATGTATTCGTGTGTCATGGCTGGGCCACCATGCAGTAACAGGATTTTTATTTTTGGATTGGTGCCAAAGCGTTTGGTCCATACTTTGAAATCACCTACCGGAGTTTTGATGGGAATCATTTTTACTCCACCAGCTTCTACCGAGTCATTGTATGTAAAATAATCTATCAATACAGGTGAGGGTGATTTTGTTTCTGTTTTGCAGTACATCATGCAGATGGCAAGAATGCTTAACAGTAGAGTCGTAGTTATTCTTTTCATATCGTTTTTATTGATCTTCTTACTTATTCCAATTGATACTCTTTTTTAATTAATGCGATAAGCCTTAACCCCAGCTTTATTTGTCTTTCCGCAGCGCGGGAGCCAAACTTTTGTGTTGCGGCGAGGTAATAATAATTTAAAGCTACTTCATTTATCGTTTTGTAATCGACAGAAAGTAAAGCTGGATTCCCTGCGGGAGCCTTGATTACGGTGTGCGAACGGTTAATACTATCGAATGAAACTTTCATTTGAGAAAATACATAGCTGTCAAACAACGCATAGTTGCCTTTGTGCACAGCATCTTGCTTTAGTCTGACCAGATTATCCTGCTCGGATAACAACCGGAATGTGACATAGTATAATCCCAGGCTGTCCAGCAGATTTCGCGGAATTAATTTCAGCATTCCGGAAGCTTTCAACTGATCGAAGGTTTTTGAATTGCTATAGGAATAACCCACGTTAGCCGTTACCGCTCTTGCATAAAAGTAAATGCTGGCGGTATTTTTTATATCGTCATGAAGCAAACGGATCAGCGAATCAGATGAAGCGTAGCTATAAGTATTAATGTCTTGTATAGCGGTGAGATGCGAAACGTCAGATTGTAAATCCGCCAAAACAGAACTCATATTCTCTGTGATCTCGTTGTTATCCTTAATGGTCTCCCGCAGATTCTCAGCAAAGAAACCCAGGAATACCGCAATGAAGATCATTAAGAACTCAAGGAAGTATTCTTTGAATTCTTTACGTGATCTGATCTCTGGTTGTTCCGCCATAAGTTTAATTCGGCTTTTAGTCTTTTAATCGTAAGCACTTTGCTTCTTAACTTTTATTGATTCGTGTTGAATGTAAAACCCTGATCTTCCATTTCTTTTCTTCCCTCACAGCGATCACCGTCTCCATCCAGTAGACTTCTGCATTTTTACCATTTGCCACAATCGAAGAATGCAGGTTGTAGGTAGTCCAGGCCACATCGCCTTTGATGGTGGTACTGAGAAAGTCTAACGCGTTGGTACGTTTGAAATCGGCGGCAGTATTTTTAGTCATCGCTTTATAAATGAGTGTATCGATTGGCCAGGCTTCACCGTATTCATTGAACCGCACATCTTTGGTGCATACGCTTCTCAGCGCTTCCGCATCGCGGGCTGACAAAGCATCGAATGCCTTGATTACAGTCTGTTGCACTTCATTTTGATCTTTTGAATGCGATTGTTGAGCGTGAACGTGATTGATGATGAGGAAGGCAAGCAAAAATAAGGTGATCTGTTTCATGTGAGCTTAGTGTTTCTCGGTTTGATAGTGAGCTTTCAATACATCTTCGCCAAAGTCATTTCCTTTCTCGCGCCAGATAGCATGGATATGATTGGCACCATTGCGTGGTCCACCATTGTTATCGAACTCAATCAAAAACGTTGGTCCGTTCAGGATAAAGTAATGTGGCTTGTTTTCTGCGTACTCGCCAATCCAGCCAAAATAAATTTTATCGATACCTGCTTTTAAAATCTTATTATACTCCAGCATCGCTTTATCGTATTCCAGGTTGAAGACGAATTCGCGAATAATGTATTCGAGAATAGCTTTTTGATTTTTATTCATTTCTGAAGCGGGTATTCCCCATACATCGGCTAATCGTTTACCGCTTTCTGCTGAGGTGATGATGTCGCCCGGAACTTCTACACTTGAGGTTGCTTTCTTTTGCTGCGTTGGTGTCAATAGATTAATGAGTTTGATTCCTAAATCTTCTTCCTGACCCAGCACACGCCAGCCTGCATATTCTGTTTCAGGAAACTCAGCCGGATCGGTACCCATGAAAAATGGTGTAACGCTGATCTTGTCTTCCGTAAAGGTAAAGTTGATAGACAGGTGATGGCCTTCCAGTTTATAACCCCAAACCTTATCGGTTGGCTTTTCGTAAAAAGCGAAATAGAAATTTTTGTGCGACCATTTTAAAGATTTGATGAAGCTATAGACCGTGTCGTTGAATGCTTTCTTGTAATGCAGGCTATCGAAATAACGATCCAGCAGATCATCCAGATGCATGATGCTGGTCGCTTTCAGATAACCCTGCGAACTTAGCGAAACCGACAAAACACGATGCACCAGTTTTCGTTGCTCAATCGTCATGTTTCCGATGCTGATTCCCTTTCGGGATCGCAAGCCAATGGGAAGATTAGTCCATTGCGTACGCGAGGTATCGTTGAAGTTAAATTTCCCTGACCTGTTCTGGAGTTCGCCAAATGAATTGTAAAGTGAGTTGGCTGTTTTACGGATTTCTGCCGCGTAGTTTTCCTGACTGTAACCATTCGTTGTCAGAATCAGAATAAATATACAAGGCAGGATTAAGCTGCAGCACTTTCTCATCGCGAATGGTTTAAGGTTTAATTTCTAAAAGGTAGGAAATATCGACGATCCTTTTTCATCGGCCGAAGTTTCCAGTAGGACAATGTTAGGTCATAGTTTGCCAGGTCAATGGAAGCACTGTAAACCATCGTACCAGAGAGTCAATTAAAGGAACCTGTATTTGTGCGATCATCATGGTATAAGATAGGATGAAGGTGTTTATCGAGCCATCGTAGGGGCAATTTGAAATTAATTGTCGGTTCTAAAAATACCTTCGCAGTGCCCGATGCCCTCTGAATATTTCCAGATCAGCGCTCAGCATAAATTCATGTGTACCGAAGGTAGAACCAAACAAACTCTTCGAGGGCAACTCATAGTAATAACCTACCCTGAATTTATTGCTGATCTCCAGTATACCATTCACTCCAATCGTTTTGAAGTTGCGCACGGAAACTCCGGCCCAGATCGTTTCGGCCAATAGTACGTTCGCATTAAAATCGAAGTACGATTGATTTTTGTCCAGCACTTTCACTAAGAGCGATGTTTTTAGTTTGATGGCCTCGAACTGATCGAAGAGCATACCTCCGCTTAAATAAAGTTGTCTTTTATAAATGGTTGTGGATGCATCTCCGTCATTGACAGACACATTCATCAACCGCGGAACAGACGCTCCTATATAAAAATGATCTGCCCTGTAGAATATACC
>NNBV01002498.1_pt1 | contig 13493 bp, 11 predicted proteins | sample 1173771 | NCBI WGS metagenome assembly NNBV01 (sample SAMN07173938, study PRJNA388173) | plant metagenome | isolation source: symbiotic tissue sample KVS11 | place: Norway: Troms, Kvaloya island
GAAGACAATACCGTCATTAAAAAAAGTTGGAAGAATTTATTCCGCAGATAGTGTTCTCCATTTTTAAAAAGAAAGAAAAAAAAGAATACCTGCCGTTAAATGCAGATATACACTCCCATCTCCTTTATGGAATTGATGATGGCGTGAAGACATTACAGGAAGCCGAAGATATCGTACTCGCACTACAGGAATGCGGCTATACCAAACTGGTGACTACTCCACACATTATGACTGATCGCTATCATAATGAGCCGGCAACTATCCTGAATAAATTAGAAGAGCTGCGTAACCATCTTATTGAAAAAAAGATAGCGATGAAACTGGAAGCTGCCGCAGAGTACTACTTCGATGAATTTCTCTTCCAACAGGTAAATGAAAATGTACCACTGCTTACCTTCGGCTCGCGTTATCTTTTATTTGAAACCAATTATTTATCTGAACCTTTTCAGTTAAAAGATTTTATTTTCAAAATTTCTACCCAGGGATACAGGCCTGTGTTGGCACATCCGGAACGGTACCAATACATGACCCTGCAAAAAGCCGAAGACCTGCGCGATCGGGGTGTGCTGTTTCAAATCAATATCATGTCGCTGGCCGGGCATTATTCAAAACCTATCCAAACCATGGCCAATGATTTTATTGATCGTGGATGGATTGATTTCCTGGGAAGTGATTGTCATAATTATTCGCATATTGAAGTCTTAAAGAAGGCAATGAAAAGCAAGCACTTCAGGAAAGCATTGGAACTACCTCTATTAAACCGGATGCTCTGATGATCGCGATTACAGGAGCCAACGGATTGTTGGGAAGTTTTATCATGGATCGCTTTAGTAAGGAAAACATTCCTGTTATCGCTATTGCCCGTCATCCCAATCCATCCTTAGCAAATCCTCTGGTTACATGGAGAGAAGCAGATATAACGGATCCTGTTAGTCTCATGGAAGCATTTAAAGATGCCACCTGCGTGATTCATGCTGCAGCAATGGTATCGTTCAATCCATCCGCCACAAAAAAAATAATGGAAGTCAATGTAACTGGCACCCGGCAAGTAGTGGATGCATGTCAGGTGCTTGGTATTTCACATTTGATTCATGTAAGCTCTGTAGGTGCGTTAGGAAAAACAAAAGATAGCAACATAATTACGGAAGAGAGCAAATGGATTGCCGGATCATTCAATACGGACTATTCAGAATCAAAGTACCTGGCAGAGCTGGAGATATTTCGTGCGTATGAAGAAGGGATGACGGTAGCAATGATTAATCCTTCCGTGATTCTGACACCGGGTGACTGGAGCCGAAGCAGCGCAAAACTTTTTAAGTTTGTGTGGGATGAAAAGATTTTCTACACACAAGGTCAGTTCAATTATGTAGATGTACGCGATGTGGCGGAAATGATTTTCAGGTTATACCAAAACAAAGAAAAAGTAAACGGGCAGAAATTTATTGCCAATTCAGGCAGTGTTGATTTTCTTGATTTCTTTCAGCGCACAGCAAGCCGGTTTGGCAAAAGAGCACCTTTTGTAGAAGTCAATGCATCACTTATCAATGTGGCTGCTTTTATTGAATTGGTGCGATGCCGAATTACCGGCGCCGAGCCCTTAATTGTTGCCAAAACGTTACGTGCCAACCGCAAAAAATTTGTTTATAGCAACCAAAAAGCCGCAAACGAACTAAATATGCAGTTCAGGTCGCTGGATGAAACGCTGGACTGGTGCTGTGAGAAGTACCTGGCCAACAGTACAATAAACAAATAAAAACTCCAACTTGGAGTGCTTCATTTTATACCTGAACTTTGATCCAAAACTTTTAGGTTAGCCCTTTCACCGACTAGCTATTTTTTTCTTAATTTAGAAAAACCTTTTAACGAATGGCTCACGATTTTAGAAAGCGCGAGGAAGAGGAATTGATCAAGCGGTTCGAAGAAACTATTAAAAATAATTCGACTACTTTTTTTGATGTAGAAGATTACGAAACCATTGTTCATCATTACCTCGACAACAGTAAACCGAAGAAAGCACTAGTGGCAATTAACCTGGCGATGGATCAATATCCATTCTCGACAGAATTATTTACCATCAAAGCGCAGATACTTACCAATCTTGAAGAATACGATCAGGCACTGGAGCTTTTAGAAAGAGCGCGCAACCTGAATCCGATTGATATCGAGATCAGCTTATCCATAGGATCGGTATTATCACTGCAAGGCAAACACGAAGAAGCGATTGCGCTTTACGAAGAAGCAATGAATTCATCAGATGAAGATCATGATGAATTCTATTATAATATTGGTCTCGCTTATCAAAGCATGGACGACTACACCAAAGCCATTGAAGCTTATAAAAAATCGATAGAGCTTAACCTATCGCACGAAGGTGCTTTGTATGAACTTGCCTTTTGCCTGGATGTAGTTGGCCAACTGGAAAGCAGTTTATCGTATTATAAAAAATTCATTGACGAAGATCCATATTCCTCTGCGGCCTGGTATAACCTGGGTATTGTAAGCAACAAGCTGGAGAAATACGAAGAAGCATTGGAAGCATACGAATATGCGATTGCCATTGATGATACCTTTGCTTCTGCTCATTTCAACATGGGTAACTCGTACATGAATCTGGAGCAGTACAGCAAAGCATTGGATTCATTCAAGAAGACGATTGATATTGAAGGACCAAGCCCTGAAGTGTATTGCTGTATGGGTGCTGCGTATGAAAACCTGGAGCAGTATGACCTAGGTCTGAAGTATTTTCAAAAAGCAACCAAGCTCGATCTGCTCTATGACGAAGCCTGGTTTGGAGCAGGAAGCTGTCTTGAAAAGCAGGAACAATGGTTTCAGGCACTCCATTTTTTCAATAAAGCAATTAAGATCAACAGCCATAACCCGGAGTATTGGAAAGCGGCAGCACATGCTGAGTTTAAAATAGGCAATACGATTTCGAGCATCAGCGCTTATGAAGAAGCGAGCAACCTGGGGCCGGATGATAAGGAAATATGGCTCAACTGGTCTTTTATCTATTACGAGCAGGGAGAATACATGAAAGCCGTGGAGGTGATGCTCCAGGGAATGGATGAAATTCCTGACGAAGCGGAATTCTTCTACCGGATCACGGTTTACCTCATAGAAGCAGGCAAGTTTAAAGAAGCCTTTAATTATCTGGAAAATGCTTTAATTTTGGACTTTGAAGGTCACATTGTGCTCTTTGACTTTTTCACTAAGCCAGAGACACAAAAGGCCTTATACAAGATTATTGACCAGTTTAGAAAAGACAATCGCTGATGAACTACACAATTAAGAATTTACCTGAGCGCACTACCAAGCCCAGGCAGATAGGTTTTACTATGGCAATGGATAAGGGGCTAAGTGTACGTGAAGCGGAAGACTTCATGAGCCTCTGTGCTGACCATGTGGATATTGTAAAATTAGGATGGGCTACCTCCTACGTTACTCCCAATCTGAAAGAAAAGATCAAAGTTTATAAAGACGCTGGTGTACCCACCTATCTGGGCGGAACTTTGTTCGAAGCATTTATCATCCGCGATCAGTTTGATGATTACCGCAGAGTGCTGGATAAATTCGACCTTTCATTTGCAGAAGTATCTGATGGATCCATCGATCTGGATCACGACAAAAAGTGTGACTATATCAAAAAATTATCTGAGCAGGTTACCGTACTCTCTGAAGTTGGTTCCAAAGATGCAGACAAAATCATTCCTCCTTATCAGTGGATTGAGTTGATGCAAAAGGAGTTAGATGCCGGAGCATGGAAAGTAATCGGTGAAGCACGCGAAGGCGGAAACGTAGGTTTGTTCCGTTCTACCGGAGAAGTTCGTTCTGGTTTAGTTCAGGAAATTCTGACTAAGATTCCATTTGAAAAAATTATCTGGGAAGCTCCACAGAAAGCACAACAGGTTTGGTTTATCAAGTTGCTAGGCACCAATGTGAACCTGGGCAACATTGCTCCCAATGAAGTAATACCATTGGAAACCATTCGCCTTGGCTTGCGCGGAGATACTTTTCTGCACTTCTTAGGTTTAGAAAGAAAGAAAGATGACAACCGCATACCTCCCTTTGAGGCGGATTAATCATTGAAAAATTACGCTTTCTTAAAATTTCATGCGTTGAGGAAAATAAAAGACAATCTTCTGTTTTATTTGATTTCAGAAGGTGCATTTTGCATCCCTGAAATCAAGCTTTCCCCACACCTGACCACCATGCCCCCCCTGGTATTTCAAAATATATTTTTTGCACCCGGCATAACCGTAATGAACCACCATGGGTTTATGCCACAATCAACACATTGAAATCATGGAAAAAAAATTCGGCCTGATTGGTCAAACAGTGAGTCATTCGTTCTCTAAAGTCTATTTCGACGAGAAATTTTTCAGAGAAGGATTGAGAGATTTTCGTTATGATTTGTATCCACTCGATACCATTGATGACATCAAAACTTTACTAAGCGAAAACCCTGAGTTGGTTGGTCTTAATGTTACTATTCCCTACAAGGAAAAGGTGATTAAGTTTCTGGGCGAAATTGATGCCGATGCAAAACGTATCGGTGCTGTAAATGTCATCCAGATCCGTGACGGAAAACTGAAAGGCTTTAACACGGATAGCGATGCCTTCCTGGATACCCTGACAAAATGGTTTAAGCACTCAGCCGATTCGAAAGCGCTTATACTTGGCACCGGAGGTTCATCGAAAGCAGTACAGGAAGCACTCGCCAAACTTGGCATTCAGTATGAAACGGTTTCGCGTGAAGAAGGAAAGGCTACCTATACCTACGAGCAATTGGAAAAAAATCCGGCCGCTATTTCATCCGCTAACCTGATCATCAATACCACACCACTTGGTATGAGCCCAAATAACAACTCGGTACCTCCTATCAATTATGAATTGATTACCGCAGATCATTATGTGTACGATCTGATTTATAATCCTGCCCGCACCATGTTTTTACAAAAAGCAGAAATGCGCGGAGCTAAAATTAAAAACGGCCTTGAAATGCTCCACATTCAGGCAGAGAAAGCCTGGGCGATATGGAATAATTAAAGCCATTTTCTTTGAAAGAAGGCTACTTGAGGTTAACTTCAAGTAGCCTTTTTTATTTTAAGGCTGTTTAAACAATCAAAAGCATATCCATTTTATGGAAATCAGAGGCCTGGATTTTCATTAATTCTGAAAACCAACAACACTGTTTACACGTATAACAACACTTTCATATTAACCCCCACCCCCGATTATGAAAAGTATTTACATCATGCTGGCATGCCTATGTGCATTTTTCAGCACACCCGCTTACTGCCAGTTCACCTATGGCGCTAAAATAGGCTCATCATTCACTTCATTTTCAAAAGACAATAGTAGTCTTTCAGGCAATATCGGCTTAATAGCTGGTGGCTTTGCTGATTATGAATTGACATCGCCTGTTATACTACATGCAAGTTTGAACTATCATCAGCTAAAGGGCAGCTTGCAAAATGCACCAACCGCAGGAGACGGCTTCACCATGATGCGTACAAATAACTATACGCTTCATCTTGCCGAACTCACTGGCATGGCGGGGTATAGAATTCCTATCCCCTACTTTGGTACCATTGCTCCTTATCTGATCGGTGGAGGTTCTGTAGGTTATAATTTTCTAACGGTAAACCATCGCACGACAAATTATTATTATCCCAACTATTCGCTTATTGGTAAAGCAAAACTCAATGCTACTTCCGCATTTAATCCACTTCTTTATTCTCTTCAGGGAGGACTTCGATTCAATTTCCCGATTGATGATTCCATGTTTTCTGCTGTCGTGCTGGATATCCTCTATCGCAGAAACATAAATCCTATTGCTGACGGATATGCCGTTTCCGGAAATCAATCGGCTTCCAGCATTTATTCCAATTCGCTATTAATCTCTCTGGGATTCAAACTTTAATCTCCCTTAAAAAAACAAATACCCTAAATTTTATTTTATGAAAATGAAAACTGTTTTGAAAGCATGTTTTATTGCTATCATGGCCTCCGTTGTACTTTGGTCATGTAAAGATGACTTCACCGATGAAGATTTATTAAACAAACAAGATGAACTTGGAAAGGACTCTATTCAGCTTTCCATTGTCGTGTATAACGGATCCACCTCGTTTGTTGCCCCTAAGGGAAGCTCAACTTCTGGTTCTGCAGGAAACAGCGGAGGTAAAACTTCATCCACTGAAGGTTTAAAAGATCTTACCGTGAGCCTGAATATTAATGGTGTAATTACCACCAGAACCACTGATGACAATGGTATTGCTGTTTTCACGAACGTACAGCAAGGCACTATAGGAGGAACGGTAAAAGGCACCAACTTCACAACAACCAATTTTACTATCAAAGTAACGGAAGGTAAAAATGAAAATGGTTCTACCGAAAGCTCTACCTATGCTTCTGCTCTTATTCCTGTATTTGAAACCAGTGGTGCCAATACAGCTACCGTATCAGGTAAGGTGACATGCGAAACCAATTTGCTCAACAATACACAAGAGGCTGTTCCCAACGGAACTAAAGTAACGTTCTCCATCAATACCACATCAAAATCATTTTTTGAATACTACAATGGTGAAGGCTCTGACACTTACCCAGGAGCAGATTTACCCAACAGCATTCTTGATTATGTAGGCAACACATCCATTGAGCAAATTTCTTTTGAAGGAAACTTTGTGGCTACCGTTACTAATGGAGCCTATTCTATTCAGTTACCTGTAGCTCATCACGGCCTGGAGTATTCCTATACGTTTGGTGATTTTGCTGCTGATCAGTCTATCGCTGTAGATGCTTTCCTCAATGAACTCTCTGGCTCTGTACGGGATGTAAGAACCATTTCCACCTCATTCAAGATGAATGCAAATTACGTTTCGAATAGTGATGTAGTGATACCTTATGTTTCACCGATACAAGTGGATATCGCAGCACCACCGGCTGCAGGAAGTGGTGCAGCCATTACCGCAAGACTACTGCCTACCGCAGTTGCAATTGGTACAGGAGCAACTGGCTTTACCGTTCTGGCAAGTGGTTCAGGATATCCAGCCAATTCCACTACTATTCCGGTAACTATTACTGGCGGAGATTTTGACAATACAGTACCAGGAGCTACTGCCGCTGTACTTACGGCTACTTCAAATGCACTAGGCGTAATCACCTCTATTAACGGAACTTTGGGAAATGCCTATAGAAGTCAGGCTACATTAACTATAGGCGGGGGTGGAGCAGGAGCCGTTGTGAAAGTAAATTATCAAAGTTCTGTAGCACCTTTCTTCGGAACCGGAACCCTTAGCACTATTACATCAGCTGGGACAAATTATGCTGTAGCTCCCAATGTCATCTTCACTGGATTTAAATATACAGGCGAGCAGGTTAATGCTGTAGAAACAGCAATATTGAACAACGGAACAGTAGTCAACTCTTCTCTTCCTGCTCAGACTTTCGCCAGTGCACCGACAGTTGTTGTCATACCCCAAGAGCGAGATCAGCCTTTTGGATATGGCTCGGCGAATAATTCGGGTCAGCTAACCTCTATCAATATCAACAGTAGCGGAAGTGGATATAATCCTTTATTGCCACCTGCTGTTACCATTCGTGATTTAAAGGGTGGTGGCACTGGCGCTACAGCTGTTGCGATTACGAACACAAGCGGTTCCATTCAGACTTTACAACTTTTAACCAGAGGATCAGGATACAACAGCTTTGGGAATGCTAATTTCCCTTCCAATTATATATCATTTCAGACTGATGGCGATTATGAAAAAGTCAATAATTCGAACGTCTATGCGGTAAAACTTATACCGGGAGCAACTAAAATAATTAATGCCTATTACGGTACTGGTGTACACTCACAACCGCTCTACAATAACGACTAAAGATTTCTGATTCCTGGCACAATGAGAGGTTGTCACAAATGGCAACCTCTTTTTTTGACTTTATCCGCTCAAAAGACTTAATTCAAGTGTTTCATTTCCAATGAACTCTTTTCTGAATTATTCACGTTATTTGAGTAATGGACTTCATATTAACAAGCGAATTCGAACCTACGGGCGATCAACCCAAAGCCATCAAGCAACTCATTAGCGGGCTTGAGTCTGGCGAAGCACATCAGACTTTGCTAGGTGTGACGGGTTCGGGAAAAACGTTTACCGTGGCGAATGTGGTCGCGAAGTTAAATCGTCCTACGATTGTGCTGTGTCACAATAAAACGTTAGCTGCTCAGCTCTACGGAGAATTCAAACATTTCTTTCCACAGAATGCAATTGAATACTTCATCTCTTACTACGATTACTATCAGCCCGAGGCATTTATTCCTTCTTCGGGATTATACATTGAAAAAGATCTTTCCATTAATGAGGAGATTGAAAAATTAAGATTGAGTGCAACCTCTGCTTTATTAACAGGAAGAAGAGATGTACTGGTAGTGGCTTCTGTTTCGTGCATCTACGGTATTGGTAATCCGGAAGAGTTTGGAAAAAATCGTATTCAGCTTCGCGTAGGCGAAATGATTCCGCGCAATCGTCTTCTCTTTGGTCTTGTCGATATCTTATATAAACGTACAGAAGCCGAATTCAAACGTGGTTCGTTCCGTGTGAAGGGTGATACGGTTGATATCTTTCTTGCTTATGCCGATTATGCTATACGGATTTATTTTTATGGCGATGAAATCGAACGTATTCAGCAAATTGATCCGGAGAGTGGAAAGAAAATATCGGATGAGAAAGTAGCGACTATCTTTCCGGCCAATCTTTTCGTTACCGGAAAAGATGCGTTGCAACAAGCCATCAGGGAAATTCAGGATGACATGGTGCTGCAGGTGCAGATGTTTGAAGCAGAGAAAAAACATCTTGAAGCAAAGCGATTAAAAGAACGGACGGAGTTTGACCTGGAGATGATGCGCGAACTTGGTTACTGTAGCGGCATCGAAAATTATTCGCGCTACTTCGACAGGAGAAAACCAGGCTCAAGACCTTTCTGCTTATTGGATTATTTCCCTGATGATTTTTTATTAGTCATCGATGAAAGCCACGTGACGCTGCCCCAGGTACGCGCCATGTGGGGAGGTGACCGGTCACGCAAAGTTAACCTAGTAGATTACGGATTCCGCTTACCTTCAGCAATGGATAATCGCCCGCTCACTTTTAATGAGTTTGAGTCCATCGTTAACCAGGCCATTTATGTAAGTGCCACGCCAAGTGAATACGAGCTTCGTAAGTCGGAAGGTGTAGTGGTAGAGCAGTTGATACGACCAACTGGGTTGCTCGATCCTCAAATCGATGTACGCCCAAGTAAAAATCAGATCGATGATTTGTTTGAAGAAATCGATGAACGTGTAAGGAAAAAAGAACGTGTGCTCGTAACTACGTTGACAAAGCGGATGGCAGAAGAGCTGACCAAATTTATGGAACGCGCTTCGATCAAGTGCCGCTATATACATTCGGAAGTAGACACATTAGATCGTGTAGAAATATTGCGCGAATTGCGATTGGGAGTATTTGATGTACTGGTGGGTGTCAATCTTTTACGTGAAGGATTAGACTTACCAGAAGTTTCGCTAGTAGCCATTCTCGATGCCGATAAAGAAGGCTTCTTGCGTAATCAGCGCTCATTGGTGCAGACAATTGGTCGTGCTGCACGTAACTCGAATGGCCGCGTGATTATGTATGCAGATAAAATTACAGAGTCGATGCAGCTGGCGATTGATGAAACAGATCGCAGAAGAAAAATACAAACCGATTACAACACGAAGCACGGCATCACTCCTACTACGGTAATCAAATCACGCGATGAGATTTTCCGTCAGACCAAAGTGGCCGACTCGAAAAAGACAACCAAGAACTACTACATCGAAGACGAGGAGAAATCATTGGCTGCCGATCCGGTAGTTGCTTATCTCAACAAAGAAGAATTGACAAAGATGGCCGAGCGCACCAAAAAACAAATGGAGAAAGCTGCGAAGGAGCTGGAGTTTATGGAAGCTGCCCGATTGCGTGATGAGTATCTGGCGATTCAAAAACTATTAGCAGAGAAGAAGTAATGCTACTTCTTCTCAAATTCAATAATCAGATGCTTGCCCAGTAATACGCCGAATGAAGTATTGATTCTGAAAATCTCTTCATACACCGTCTTATTAGCAGGATCATTTTTCACTTGCCTTTTCAAACTTTTTCTTCCAAAGAAATAAATCCATGGATAGAAAATCAAAAGCAATATGGATGTAGAACTGGCTGGTGAAGGATGAATCTTTTTGATGCGTAATCCATTAATACCAGCCAGTGTACGCAAGCGGAGAATACCACTGATGAATAACTTACCGAAATATCCTTTATCACTGCCCTCACTCCATTTCGCGTAAGCATCCAGTTCATTAGGTGCTGGCCGCGAATAATGCTCACTCTCCATCAAAAACTGCGAACACCTGCTTCGGAGTGACGAACTGTTCGGAGTTGTCAATATCAGCTTGCCGGTGGTTTTTAATATGCGTGACGTTTCTTTAAAAAAGAAAAACTGGTCAGGCAGGTGCTCAATGGTCTCACCTAACAAAACAATATCTGCTGAGGAAGATGCAATGGGGAATTCTTCCTGCAGATCAATAAACTGACAGATAGCTTTTGTAAACGAATCCTGCTCAGGAAACAGATCATAGACATTTACATGAGCTCCTGCTTTTTCAAAAAGGTGAGCAATGTATCCGCTTCCTGTTGACAAGTCGTAAACGGAAATACCTTTTAACTGATCCCCTGCATTAGAAATATAATTCTCAAAGAAGCGAATAGCATTTTCCCTCGAATGAGGAATTTCGGACTGATCACTCATGCCTTTGATTTAAGATAAGCTAATGCGTGCGTTAAATCTTCCGGTGTATCAATACCAATGGTTTCAATATGAGTCAAAGCGGTTTTTATTTTAAATCCGTTCTCCAGCCAGCGAAGCTGCTCCAGCGATTCTGCTTTCTCTAATGAGGAAACGGAGAGCTTTGTAATCTGCTCCAATACATCAGCACGATACGCATACATACCGATGTGTTTATAAAAAGTATGGTTTGTTAACCATTGAGCTTGTTGTGTATTGCGTATGTGTGGAATAGTTGACCTGCTGAAATAAAGTGCTTCGCCAAGCGCATTCACCACTACTTTCACCACATTATGATTAAACAACTGATCTTCCTTCTCTATGGTTTTTATCAGCGTAGCCAGTTCTGTTTTACCATCGAGTAAACCACCCAGCAAGTCGATTTGTTGCGGATCAATAAACGGTTCATCACCTTGAATATTGATTACATAATCGTACTTCTCCTTCTGAAGTGAATAGGCTTCGAAGCAGCGGTCAGTTCCACTCACATGATGTTCCGAAGTCATACATACATCACCACCAAAAGATTGAATGTGATCGAATATCTTTTGATTATCTGTAGCTACAACTGCCTTCGTGATCAGCTTTGATTTTTTCACCTGGGCATAGACTGTTTCCACCATCGATTTACCTGCAATATCCGCCAGTGGCTTGGCAGGAAATCGCGTAGACGCATAGCGCGAAGGAATGACTCCTAAAATCTTCATACTTTCTTTACAGTAAGGGTTACTCCTTCGGTGCTGATCACTTCTATCTGTTCTTCTCTCTCCACAAACTCTCCTCGTGTAAAAGCATCATAAACCTGCTCATCAATCATGACTTTACCGCTGGGGCGAAGAATAGTAAACGCCACTCCTTTCTTTCCAATCATGCGTTCCACTCCTGCATTCACTGAGAAGCCTTGTGATTTCTCCTGTGTGTCCATTAATGCAATGCGGTTGAATGCTTTTGTATTCGCCAACTGCGCTCCTCCAAAAAACAAAAGCAGGATGCCACCGGTAAGACCACCGAGTGCTACAAACGTAGCTGTAACGATATTACCGAAAGGGACAAATTCAAAATTGAAGAAGTCGTTGTTGATCATAATGAGAACAAGCGATGTGATGGTGAGTGTAATACCGGCAATACCTGCCACACCAAATCCGGGAATCACAAAAATTTCTGCAGCGATCAGCACGATGCCCACAAACAAAGCAATTATTTCCCAATAGTCGGCAAGGCCGTTGAGGTAATACGGAACCAGGTAAAGCACCAGCGCGGCAATGGCGGCAAACAATGGAAAGCCGATTCCAGGAGCCTGCATCTCAAAATAAATTCCACCGATAATAATCAGAATTAATATTCCACTGATGAAGGGATTTAAAACGAACGCAATTATTTTTTCAGCAAAACCTAACTGAAATGTTTCCACCGTATAATCCCTGACTTTGTTTCTTTTCAGAATTTCCTGGATGGATTCCACTTTCGCTTCACAATAGCCGTTGGCTATGGCTTCCGTTGTCGTGAAAGTGATTACTTTACCCTCTTCCTTCACTCCTTCAATCACAATGCGATCATCCACCATGCCTTCTGCAATAATGGGGTTGCGTCCATTCTCCTCCGCCGTAGCACGCATGATGGATCGCATGTACGACTGATATTTATCAGGTGCGGCCATGCCATCCGATCCATTAACAACAGTAGCCGCTCCGATACTTGCCGCAGGAGACATGTAGATACTATCGCACGCTATCGAAATCAAAGCACCGGCAGAGGCTGCATCCGAATTGATATACACCCAGATTGGTTTTTTAAAATCCATCATGAGGTCTACAATTTCTTTGGCATCCGTGAGCACACCTCCATAGGTATCCATTTCTACAATCACGTAATCGGCTTTGCTGCTTTCGGCATGAGCTAGGGCAAGTTTTACATACCGTGTCATGCGGGGGTCAATTTCAGCTTTGATCTCCATGACCATCACTTTTGGTTTTTGCTGAGCACAAAGTGATACGGCTGCGAGAATAAAAACCGGTAGGAGGAACTTTATCATTTTGAAAAAATTAATTTCCATTCAAAAATAGCAGTCTGCAATTAAATTTGAAGCCTGTCGTTTCTGATGTAAATCTAACGAAACAGAGCACCGTCAGCGCTATGAATAACAGCAAAGAATTGGTAACTTTTGGCATTGTTTAAGCTATGATCAAACTCATTTTTTTAACTGCATTATCCTGGCTCAATCCGTCCGCTGATGTGGACTCCATACGCACCGAAACCATCAATGGCAAAACGTGCGTCATCCATAAAGTAGACGAGAAAGAAACGCTTTTCAGTATTTCGAAACGCTATGGCGCCACACTTACAGGTATCCTGGAATTTAATCCCGGTGCCGACAATGGACTGGAAGTGGGGCAACTGCTGAAAGTACCCTTTACAGCCAAGGTGAAAACCCAACCTGTGGTGTCTGAAACCAAAACACCCACCCCCGTTGCTACCGGCAATGGCATTCACAAAGTGCAGGCAAAGGAAACTTTATTCTCCATCTCCAAGCTTTATAACATCAGCGTTGATGATATCAAGGCGTGGAATTACATGAAGGATAATACCCTTTCGGTAGGTCAGGATCTGAGAGTAAAACGACCCGCTTCATTCGCTGA
>NNBV01000415.1_pt1 | contig 13445 bp, 14 predicted proteins | sample 1173771 | NCBI WGS metagenome assembly NNBV01 (sample SAMN07173938, study PRJNA388173) | plant metagenome | isolation source: symbiotic tissue sample KVS11 | place: Norway: Troms, Kvaloya island
GCAAATACCACAATAGCTAATGGTAAAAACTTAACCAAAAATTATTCCGCTCAAGTATCTTCAAGAAAAGTCTAGTATATAAAAATACTTAATTACATAGGAGTAAGAGATTTTTACTCTCTATTGACTCTGACCATTTTTCTCAAAACTTAGGCAATATTGACCTCTATTGATTCATTTATCCAAAAAAACCTGTAAATCTTCATAACTACAATACTTCAGCCTAGCTCTGCTTGATGCGTGAGTTAGTTTTTATACAGAAGGCTGAAATCAATTTCGATCAAATTTATTAGATTGTTGAGTTCTCAAATTATGGTAGCTTCTCAAACAGTTTTCTCCTCATCAGGACGTAGTGGTTCTGATGACTTTAGTTCGGCTTTTTGGCAATTGTGGGAGCAGTATCGAGATGAGCTTTACCGATGCTGCATCAAGTGGATAGGTGGGAATCCTACGGACGCTGAAGATGCGCTCTCACGGGCGATGCTCAAGGCTTGGGAAAAGGTGCAACAGTATGCGGGGAAAATTACTAATTTTAAGGCTTGGCTGACAACACTGACTCGTAATCTCTGCGTGGATATTCATCGAGAACGCAGTCGGGGGGCGAATCGAGTTGAGGATATAGAAGTTTACGCATCTGGTGAAGAGCAAGGACTGGTACAGAGTGAGGATACGCCAGAGAGTGCAATGGAGACTGACGAGAAAAGGATTGTGATTCGTCGTGCTATTGATAACTTACCGACAAGGTTGCACGAGACGTTTATTCTGCACTTTTATCAAGAACTGTCACATCAAGAAATAGTAGAACAGCAGGGAATTTCTTACCAGAATGTCTGTAAGCGCATCTCCCAGGCGCGGGCTATTCTGCGTGACGATTTGAAGGAATATTTTAGTGGGGAGGATGAGACGGATACGGATTTATCGGTTCCAGCGACTGCAACGGAGTCTGAAATAGGGGAAATGTCCCAGGGGAATGCGGGAGTTGAAGCGAGAGTAGGAGAGACGGTACTTGCAGTTGCGGTGGAGGAAGTGGAGATTGTTGTGGTTGAGGAAGCGCAGGAGGTAGCGCGTGATGTGCAGCAGTGTGAGTGGGTGATGGTTGCGGCGACTTTTGAGGGGAAGTTAGAGGTAAAGAGTGATGGTTGTCAGTGGTTTGAGGTAGCACTGTATAAAAGGATGCTCGCACCGATTTTGGTGTCTGCAAAATTTTCACTGATTAAAAGGTTGATGACTTGTTGTAAACCCGTCAGCTATAACTGGAAAAATTCAGAAAAAATTATCAAAATGCGTCTAAAAAGTATATAAATTTAAGCGAGGTAGCTAGAAATGGGTATTTTTCGACCGGACAACCAAAAACGCTACGAGAGAGCGGTTCAACTATCAACTGAAGCTAAAACCTATTGGGAGGAGCAACACAAGGATGCACAAGAGATCCAGCAACAAGGTGAACAACTAATTAAAAAGATCGCTCAAATAATTGAACTCAAAAAACAAGACCCCAAAAATGTATTTCAACTACCTGAATCCAATGCAGATTGGATAATAGAAGGTAATTTATTACCATGTAGCTCCTCAAGTATGGGTCTTGCTAAAGACACATTAACGTTCATAAATAGAGTGGTAGGATTCGTTATATCGTCAATACTGATTACCAAGAGTGTCCAAACCGCAAGGCTAACAATAAGAACATTAGCATTAGCAAATTTAACAGCGAATATAGGAGCAAGACAAGCATTTATATTTAGTGCGGAAGAAGTAGCGGCTGCCATTAGTGGGATGAGCAAACTGAGCAGGACTTGGATATATGTGAAGAGTATGGGAAAAGCCACCTTGATTTCCGCGGCTATTACAGGGTTTGTCGAATTAGGGATTCAGTTAATAGAGGATGAAACAACACATGATGCGCTAGTAAAATCAATCCGAGAGTTGGCTGAAAAAAGACTCGAATTACAATTTATGAAGGACGTACACAGAGAGGTTAGAGCAGCTTTTACAGCCATAAACATTAAAGCGCAGCTTGATCTGGCAAGCCTAAAGAAAAACCCCTCAAAAAACTACGATATTAAAGAGGAGATAATAGACGGGCTAGTTGATTTATTGGTCGAAAATTTAGAAGGCATAGAGAAGAAATGCCTGGACGAACTGAAGAAGAAAGATACAGAGAGCTATTTGAAAGATGATCCGGATCTCACCCATCATCTTCAAGAAGTCACCAAGGCAACCAGACTCAAAAAAATAGTCGTCTATAGTGGAGATGTTGTAGACTCGATCCAATGTATCACAGTAGGCGAAAAAGAATTAAACAAATGGGGAGGATCTGGGGGCGAAAAACATGAGATAGATATTGGAAACGACGAAAAAATAAATGAAATATCCTGGACGGAAACTAAATATAATGGATCTAAGGCTGTTTGCAAGCTAAAGATCGTAACAAACATCAATACCTACGGGCCTTATGGCACAGGCCGGGCGACACAAACTGGCTGGGAGAAGGTTGTAAAAACACCTACCAACCAGAGAGTAGCATATTTAATTGGACAAAACGAAGCAAAAATAACGACCGATGGAAAATTAGAATCGAATACTACTCCTTATGTGGAGATCATAAAAGTAGTTGGTAGCCTAGAAAAATGACAAGAATTAAAACATCGCAGTAACGCATAAAACAGATACCAGGAATAGGGGTTGGTTTTACCTCTCTTCCCATCAATCCACAGTGTGGCTCGTCTAGCCTTGTGCTGGCAAAAACGGGAGAAATTTCTTGCACCGGGAAAGTGGGGTAGCAATAACAAACAGTGCGATCGCCCATCTAGAATCAAAGCTATTTTACCAAAGAGCGATCGCTCTAACACACAAAACTATTGCGATCGCCTTTCTTTCATCAAAGCCATTTTACCGGAGAGCGATCGCCCTACATGTCCATCAAGCGATCGCTCATCTCTCATCAAAGCCATTAATACACCAGAGCGATCGCCCCAGCACACAAAACTATTGCGATCGCCTATCTCTCATCAAAGCCATTTTCACCGGAGTGCCTAGGCGTAGCCCGTCGTAGACATCGCTTTATGGTATGAGTAGTGGTTAAATAAATTTAATATATGTATGCCAGCTAAAGATATATTTCATAATATAGTTAAAACAGCCCTCGAAAAAGATAAATGGACAATTACTGACGAGCATCTATTTATTCAAGTTGAGGATATTGATTTTTACATAGACTTAACAGCAGAGAGAATTTTAGCTGCTGAAAAAACTGGTAAAAAATAGCGGTAGAGATAAAATCCTTTTTAGGAGCTTCAGACGTAACTGAATTTCACCTAGCTCTTGGTCAATGTCTCAACTACCGTTCAGCATTGAGGTTGACAGAACCCGATCGGATTTTGTATTTAGCCATTCCAGTAGATGTTTATAATGAGTTTTTTAGTAGGAAGTTTATTCAAAGAATTATTGGCGAATATCAACTAAAATTACTAGTTTTTAATCCAGAGCAAGAGGAGATAGTTATATGGAGAGACTAAATTATCAAGAAATAGTCCAAAAAATTCTGGAAACTCATGCCAAAAATCGCTCAAATAGTCAGACAGAAGTCAAATTGTTATTTGATACTGAGCGCGATCGCTATCAAGTTATGAATATTGGTTGGCAAGAGCTAACGCGAATATTTGGTTGTATTATTTATGTAGAAATTAAAGATGGCAAAATTTGGATCGAACGCGATGGAACGGAAATCGGAGTGGCTAATGAATTAGTAGAAGCTGGAGTTCCTAAACAAGATATAGTTTTGGCTTTTAAAGCCCCATACAAACGAAAATTTACTGAGTTTGCTGCTAGTTGAAGCACATAGGAGTTAGGAAATTTACGGCAATTAGGGAAATAACAACTTTATAGCGATCGCCTTGTCTTGTAAGCTAACGCACCTTTTCAATTATCGGTGAAATGTCTATGATGCCGTAAGCCAAAGAGCGATGGCAACTTCTTCACCCAACAACTGCGATCGCTCTAACACACAAAACTATTGCATACGCGCATCTCTCATCAAATCCATTTTAACCGAAGCGCGATCGCTCTCTCTAACAAACAAAGTAGCTCGATCATAGCTTTTCCTGCATAATGGAATCGTAATCCTGCCCCCGTAACGCCGTGGATGATCACCCTATCGGCTGTTACCGAAAAGGCGATGGTGGCTCCTTTGGCATACCCGATAATCCGCAAATGCGATCGCAATAATACTTGATCAGAAAGCACTAATAAACACTTATTTCATCTAGTCAAACTCTTTACAGATACTATTTTCTCAGCTTCATTTACTGTAATTTGCGCCAGCCCAAATTGTTCAATTACTGCTGCATTCGTCGTCAAATGCCTACTCACCTCAGCCACCCGGTAATGACTTTCCTGTGACGCTAAAGCAGCTGGCAATAATAACTGGTCTGCTAAATGTTCATCCACTGCTGCACCAGTATGATGAAACTCAAGGAGTTGCTGACAAGCAATCTCTGCAACTGTTTCCGCCGACAACCGCAAACGCCCAAACCCACCAAAGCCAGTCAAGCTGTTCTTATACTCAGCAGTGAGGAAAATACCCGCCCCTGGTGCTACACCTCTTTCTCGCAAAGTCTGTACACGAACTTTCAAATGGGCTTCCCGTAACAAATTCTCGGCACGATTTGCCATCCGTTGGGGAATATGGGAAGGCAATTCCGTCACCACTGCTAGTCCCCGCACCTGTTGTAACTCTCCCCGTTCCAACAAGTTGATCCCGCCGAGTTTACCACCGCCATCCACCTGTAACTCTACCTCTCCCCCACCTTGAGGAAACCAACCCCAAGCGCCTAACTTGACTTGAGCTTCTACACCCATGCGTTGCAATATCGGCAGATAAACTTGCTCAATATACGTCACTGTCGGGCTAAAGTTAACGTGAGTGCCACCCTTTAGTGTTACCTGGGAATTGCCAGATGCTAGTGCCAGAGGTAAGAGAATTGTTTGTAAAACTAGAGCGATCGCACCCGCAGAACCACCTTGTTGTGCTTTACTAACATCAAAGGTATAAATTCCAGCTTGCACAGCACTACCTGGGATGAATTCCAGCAGCATTGAACCCAAAGCATCACCCCGTAGTTGGGCATTACAAATTCTACCCGCAGCCCGAACGGCTGTTAAGTGTTGTGCTGCTAATCCTGGCTTTTTGCGTCCAGCGCGAATGCCTGTAATTCGTATGGGTTCGCCAGTGATGGCGGCTAGACTTAAGGAAGTGCGGAGAACTTGTCCGCCTCCCTCTCCGTAGGAACCGTCAATTTCAATCATGGGCGATTTTGGGATGTTGGATTTTGGGTTCTCCCCACGGCTCTTAAAATCAAACCACAAATTATAAACGCCCAACAACGAGCTTTTTGGAGGGAGGTTACACAAATATACAGAGAAAGTTCTGATATATGTTTCTGTAGTTTGCTAATTTACGGGATGTGCAACTTAATATTTTGGCCTCACTTCCATTCCCTAGTATAAAAGGGGGTTGGGTTTGAGCAAAAGTTGCACATCACGTTAATTTTGAACTTTGAATTGAAGAACCTTGCTTTTACCGGGGTTCATCAACCCATAAGGATCAACTATTTCTTTAAATTTTAATTGCTCAGGATCAATTACTTTTCTGCCTCCCTCTTCAATAATATAGGTGTGGGGATTGGCAATACTCACACCCTGTTCTTCGTGATAGTGGATAATCTCATTGAGGCGTTCTTCGGTGGTGTAGCGCACAAGTTGCAAAGCACCAGGAACTACAGCACCGTTTACCCGAAAGAATTCCAAATGCATCATAACTTCATCCCCGAAGTGATGGTACATCTGCTCTACTAGTTTTAAACTGCGTTCGCTAGGAAACATACTTTGTAAGTAGGTAATTGCAGTATCTACACTCCGAGCGTGTAAGGTAGTGTGGTTCCAAGTAAATTCTGCTAAATGTATACCTTTGGCTGCTTCTTCGGCTGGTTTTTTATATGTGATTTTGCCACCATATTGCTGCACCAAACCCGGTAAAAATTCCAAACTCGGTTCGGAAATTATCAAAAGTACTGGATGAGTCCCTTCAGGAATGTACTGTTGTAGGGCGTGAAAATATTGGGGAATTTGGGATGCAAAGACAGAAATCAACTTCTTAATCATGCCATCGGCATTACCAAGGGCCTGACCAAACTTTGCTGCTGTCATAAACTCGTCAAATGTCACAATGACTTCTGCCCAAGGATAAGCTGGTGCTAAGGGAATTTCGATTTCGGTGATGATGCCGTTAATTCCCCAAGCATGATTAACCTTTTGCACATCGTCGCCGCGTAATTCGATCGCACGGGGTTCATCTTCTACAGTTACTACTCGCAATGCTAAGATATTACCGCGATCGCCTAGTAATCCATATTGAATCGAGCCAATGCCACCACTTCCCCCAGCAATAAACCCGCCAATTGTCGCTGTGCGGTATGTGGAGGGAGCCATACGGATTTCCCAGCCGATTTCTCTGGTTTTTTTATCCAAAGTTGCCAACTTCACCCCAGCTTCTACCCGCGCCACTCCCGGTTTTATCCAAGGAATCTCTTGCATCCGCGTCATGTCTAAAATTACGCCCCCATGCAACGGTACGCATTGCCCATAATTCCCTGTTCCCGAACCCCGCACAGTTACAGGTACACGGTGTTTCGCGCAGGCGGCTGCAACTTTTAAAACCTCTGCTTCATTGGCGGGACGCACTACAATATCTCCAACTTTTCCCTCTAGTTTCGGCACTAGCACCGGACTAAAGGTGTGATAATCCTGAGATAATTTTGCCACTTGGGCAGAGTCGGTGATGGTTTCTATGCCTTCTAAAGAATTAATTAGGGCATCTAATGTTGTCGTCATATATATCCTTTTTTTTACGAAGAGGGACGCAAAGGTTAGCGCAGAGGTACGCAGAGGAGTTTATTTTCTGGGTAAGCCTTTGCTACCTGGTGCGTTTTAAAATCTTAATTCTCATGTTTCACAGCACTTTCATGCCACTTACTTACTATAAAGTTAGATAGGGCACTCAAGCTGACAAAAATCAATACACCCAACCCGGTTGTGAGAAATAATGCTGCAAACATCCGAGGAATTTATAAATTGTAGCTGGAGATTAAAATCTGGTAAGCGATGCCAGATTTTGCCCTACCAGTATCGGCAACAATTCAGGCACAAGCTACTAAAGCGGCGAAGATATTATTTTTTAGCCAGAGAATTATTAAGGGTGCGATCGCAACTATGGGAGTTGTTTGTAAAATTACTGTATAAGGAAACAAACTTCGTTCAATCCGTTAGCTTTGGATAAACAAAATTGCTATTAGCAAACCAGAAATAGCCGCAGCGAAAAAAGCAACTACTTTGATTTACATGGTCACGCATCTATGAAAAAAGCGCTTACATATCAAACTGCCTTAATATTTATATGCTCTATGCTGCTGTTAGCTTGTGGTAAAAGTAGCAGTAATAATACAAGTTCCGCAAATAATCCAACAGCGACAACAGGTGCAGCTAATGCTATTCCTATCGGTATCGCCTTTGCACAAACAAGCAATGTAGCATTACTTGGTCAAGAAGGAACTGATGGAGTAAAAATTGCTGAAAAGTATTTTAATAACAAAGGAGGTATCAATGGTAGACCAATTAAATTAGTCTATCAAGATACTGGTGGCGATGAAGTTGGAGCCATTAATGCTTTTCAAACTTTAATTAGTAAAGATAAAGTTGTTGGCATTGTTGGCCCTACACTATCACAACAAGCTTTTAGCGCTAATCCCGTAGCAGAACGCAATCAAGTCCCAGTTATTGGAGCATCAAATACTGCTAAAGGTATTCCCGAAATTGGTGATTATGTGGCTCGTGTTTCTTCATCTGTTGCTGTTGTCGCTCCTTATTCGGTGAAAGCTGCACTCAAACAAAATCCTCAAATCAAAAGAGTCGCTGTATTCTACGCTCAAAATGATGCTTTCAATAAGTCGGAAACAGAAATATTTCAGAAAACAGTTAAAAGTTTAGGATTGGATTTAGTCACAGTCCAAAAGTTTCAAACTACAGATACCGACTTTCAAGCTCAAGCCAGTGATGCTATTAATTTAAAACCAGATTTAGTGATTATATCTGGGTTAGCTGTAGATGGAGGTAATTTAGTTAAACAATTACGAGAACTTGGTTATAAAGGAATAATTGTTGGTGGTAATGGTTTTAACACATCCCATATATTTTCTGTGTGCAGAGCGCTTTGTGATGGCGTGATTGTGGCTCAAGCTTATAGCCCTATATATGCCAGTGAAATTAACACCGCATTTCGCAAAGCCTACCTTGAACAATATCATAGAGAACCGCCCCAAGTAAGTGCTCAAGCTTTTGCTGCTTTACAGGTATATGTAGAAGCTCTTCAATCTTTAGATAAAAAAAGTAATATTAACAAATTGAGACTGCCACAATTGCGTACAGAATTGAATAAGGAATTACTAACAAAAAAGTTTCAAACTCCTCTCGGTGAAATTGCTTTTACACCAGTAGGTGATGTAATTCAAAAAGAGTTTTACGTTGCACAACTCAAGATGGAACCAGACGGTGTTAATGGTAGATTTTCTTTTTTAAGCATAAAGTAGTTGCAATATTGCCGATGCTCTTGTTGGGCTGAGTTTTTGTCAATCAAAAAAGAAGCGGGATTAAAGTTGTAAGGGCGCTTCTGATCTTCGGTGAGATCGGCAAGAGTTTTAATTGCTGGGTTGGGATGTGCAATAAGACACCAAGGGTCTTTCTGAAAAATTGCTGCGACTGTGATTTTGGGAATACCTTGTGCTATGGCGTTGACGACATCCATAACCCATAAAGAAATCTACCGCATCCCCCATCAACAATTGAGTACCACTGAGAACCTGGGGGCCACCCATTTTGATAGTTACATCTAAACCGTAGTCTTTGTAAATACCAGTGGCTATCGCCTGGTAAAATCCGCCATGTTCTGCTTGTGCTATCCAGTTTGTACCAAAGGTAACTTTATCCAACTGAGAATTGCTAGTTGACGGTTGGTTGCTGTTATTACAAGCAGCAATGACGCTGCTACCAATCCAAATAGAACTGTATTGAATAAAATTGCGGCGACTAAGGCGATGAATTGCTGTTGATGAGGATGATGACGGATTCATAAAACAGTATGATGTTCTCTCCTATCTACCGTTGTAGCTGAATCTAAATGTACATTCTAGAATCAACTTTTGATTCACTAGCGAATAGGGCTGAATTTCTAAAGCACGTTGAAAAGCTCGGATCGCTTGCCCATACTGTCCTAATGCCGCATAGCACAAGCCCATCCCATGAAGCGCTCCAAAATGTATTGGATTTATCTGCACAACCATCTGACAATCTGCCAGAGATTTTTGGTAATCACCAATACTGTAATACAGGAAAGCCCGGCGATTCCAAGCTTCTGCAAAATCTGGCTGATCTTTTATAAGTGCTGTCAGTGCTGTTTCGGCTTCAGCAATTTCACCTGCATCCAGTAACTTTTGACTGCGGTCAATTATTTCCAGCCCATAGATTCCCTTTTGCTGAAACCAGATCCGCCAGATTTTTCTGGTTGCCTTGTCGCGGACTGTAGCATCGGGGTTTTTCAACTCTTCAAGTAAGGAATTGATAGATAAAGAATCCATGAATTTGAAATCAGTGAATATACCTTTCTTTTTACTTTCTCACAAAATATATCTATTCAATCATTTTTAAAGTCATCTTTAAATTTGCGCCGATTAATTGCTATTTATGAATTTTCTGTGTTCTTTACTGCATTCAGCAATTAGGACTAATACCAGACTCGATATTTAAAGTCATAAAAATAAAAACTGGCTAGAGGTAGTTGACATATCTCTAGTGAGTAATAAGTGATAAAAATATCCCAAAAAAATAATGACTATGCGAAAGCAAAACAACGTTTCCAGGCATATTGTTCTTACTTCCCATCCTAGTCATTTTGGCGCTAAACCAATTCCCACTCGATGGTAAGCAGTCAATCTCGTAGAACGCAAGCCGATTATTGCCCAATACAATACGGTTCAGTAGATGATTGGTCTTTCAAGAGGCGATAAATCGCGTCTCTACATCAGGGTTTTGTTGCCACGCCGACTAAAGGACTTCCAGTTAAAAAATATCCCATCCCTGCGGAACGCTCTGCGTACTCCTTCCCTACGGGACGCTGTTCGCGTTCGGGGAAGCAAGCTGCGCGTAAGCGTCCCGCAGGGTACATGGGAGCGCAAGGCCTTCATACGTGTCAACTTAACGTGAAACCCTTGTCAATATGTGATATTGAGTTCACTCACTGACCATCACTCAACGCGTTACCCCACCCTAGCCCTCCCCTTATAAAGGGGAGGGAACTAGATTTCTTTTCCCCCCTTTTACAAGGGGGGATTAAGGGGGGTAAAATCTCTGTGGGACAAGCGTTTGATCTTAAGTTGACACCAGTGAAGGCCTTGCGCCCCTACAAATCTACAAATAATTTGGGTCTACGAATAATTTGGGATAATTTATTTTTTACAAGTCCTTAAGCATACACATCGCTAAAGGATTGGCATACTATGGCGGTTACGCGATTTATCAGCCTTTAGCGGGGCTTTGCAGTCAAATCATCGGGCGAAACTCACGAATACGTCCCCAGTGGAGCATATCGGGCGGTAAACAGGAAATTTAAAAAAATGATGTTAATTTGTGGTGCAGTCTTGAAAGTGTCACCCAATACACTTACTTTTTGAGGGAACCAGTGATATTATTTAGTTGTGTGAGGAGCAAGTTAAAAATAAAAAGCGTTTGGGGTGGAAACACGGCAACACTCCCAGGCGCTTTTTAATTGGTATACATGAAAAAGTGTTTGCAGATTCAGTAAAATTCTTTGAGATAATCATCTACACTCCAAAATCTAGTCAAACCCACCACAATTGAAACTAGAAATTCAGGTGCAAATCAATCGGCTGACTCAACAAATTCAGTTCATCATCGAAATTGATCGGTTAAAGCACGTGATGCGCCAAACCCTACTTATTGATGGGTCACGCCGAGAAAATAGTGCAGAACATTCTTGGCATTTAGCGGTAATGGCGATCGCACTAGCAGAATATGCCCCAGAGAATGTTGATATATTTCACGCCATCAAAATGCTACTAATTCACGATTTGGTAGAAATTGATGCAGGTGACACCTTCTGTTACGATGTGCAAGGTAATCACAGCAAGGCAGAGCGAGAAGCACAAGCAGCGTTGCGTTTATTCGGACTTTTACCAGCAGATCAAGGTAGCGAGTTGCGTTTCCTCTGGGATGAGTTTGAAGCAGGAGAAACACCCACCGCTAAGTTTGCCGCAGCCTTAGACCGCATACAGCCTTTGTTACACAATCAGCAAACTCAGGGCGGGACTTGGCGGATTCATGGCATCAGGCGCGATCAGGTGATGAAACGGGTAGCGCCAGTAGAAACAGGTGCGCCGGAACTGTGGCCCTTTGTCCTGCAATTGATTGATGATTGTGTGAAAGCAGGGTATTTGAAACAGGACTTACGCAAACAATAGACCTCTTGCATAAGTCGAATAGACCCCCCTTTATCCCCCCTTATAAAGGGGGGAAACTTGAAATCTTGCCCCCTCCCCTTCACAAGGGGAGGGTTGGGGAGGGGTGATTCAAGGATTTTTGCAAGAGGTCTAATAGCCGAAACCCTTATTTTCAGGTAGGGGCAATTCATGAATTGCCCCTACAACGTATAGTTTTACGTAAGTCTTATGAAAGAGACTTTTCCTCTCAAGATTCAGGGCTGATGGGCCAAAATTTCTTCCCACTCAGATTCCGAGAGGGGTTGCAACTCTATCTGCATATCAAAACAATCACTAGCTGCGGTGACTAAAGCTGCAATAATCTTGTCTACAGTTAAACTTGAATGCAGTTCCCCGTTGGTAAAAGATTCTGCACCAAATACTTGAGTAAAGAGTTCAGCATCGGGTTGCAAACGGATTGAACCATGTTGCAAAATTGCCCCACCACATCGCAATTGAGCACTACCAATGAGTTTGGCACCATCTGGCAAAACTAAATCTGCACTAGTTGCCGTGCCAAAACAGTTAGGGTTGTGGATGTAACCTCGTCCAGCCGTACCGTAATGTAATTCTACGCCAAGCGATCGCCACCCTTGAATCAAAAACTCACAAATTGTTTCATATACCTGGAGGCGATTACCCGCCAGTCCAGATGTGACTACAGCGTAAGTTAAATCACCTTGGTGTAGTACTGCCCGTCCACCACTAGGACGCCGCACTAAATCCAGTTTCTGCCCTTGCCAAGTTAAATGTTGCCAATATTCAGGGTATTGGCGTTGATGATAGCCGAGAGAAATGGCAGGTGGCGACCAAGTATAAAAGCGCAAAGTTTGCGGATGTTTTCCAGACTGATGCTGTTCTATTAACCAACGATCAATCGCCATCTGCACATTGCCAGCCGCCTCTAGCAAAGGAATTAGTCGCCAAACCTGATTGCTATACATCCGATGCAGCAATAGCCCAATCTAAAATCCAAAATCCAAGTTGCGCTGGAAACGCACCAAAGGTGCGATCCAAAATCCAAAATTCCTTAAGTCGCACCAAATTCAGTTTGTAAAGCTTCATCGTTATTATCAGCGATCGTTGCCACAACGGTAATTAGCCGCGACACCTCACCAGGAGATAACTCTGCTAAGGTGCGTGTTGATATTACAACCACCCGATTTTCAACAATACCGAAACGCGCTTCAAAAGTACTAGAGCAGTTTAACTCCAAAAGATACCGCATCAATTTAGGTTCATTTTTGGCAGGTAAATTTAGCACTGTAGACCAAACCGTTATGGTGTCTTCATCGGTTATTCCGTTAAGTTGGACAAATACTTCCACACTTCCATACTTAAACTTCCAGAGATAATTACCCTCTGGAGTGTGGCTAACCATCGCACTATTATCTTGTTCTAAAGAGTCGATGACATTTTCAATTACTTCCAGATGGTTAATGCTTGTGGTTTCGGCGATTTGCTCATTCATGGATTCGTTACTAGTTAAGCTTTCTTGGTAGTTTGCCATACAGATTTTTGTCTCAACATACTCGCTGTTTTATCTACACATACTTTATAACTTGTGGACGCAGTTAGCTTCAGCTTGCTTTTGCGTCTATTTTCTAAATGCCTAAACTTGAGGCATCGCTTTCTAAAAGCAGGGTATCTTGGTTAGGGCTTTTCAGCCTACCCCACAAGATTGGATAATTTATTTGGTAGATTAAAATACGGTAAGGCTTGTAAATTACCGTATTTTGCTCTAACACAACACTCAACTAGTATTATTGCTTGTTTGTATAATTGGAAACTGAAATAACTGTTTATGTCTGAACAATATCGTTTTGAAACTCTTCAAGTTCATGC
>NNBV01000289.1_pt1 | contig 13435 bp, 16 predicted proteins | sample 1173771 | NCBI WGS metagenome assembly NNBV01 (sample SAMN07173938, study PRJNA388173) | plant metagenome | isolation source: symbiotic tissue sample KVS11 | place: Norway: Troms, Kvaloya island
TGTAAAAATAGAAAATAAAATAATTTTAAGACTAATTAGTTAGTAGGATGTCTGGATAATACTACTAACTAACTTTTCTTTTTAAGTAGAATTTATGACTGTTTAATAGTCATAAAACATTATGGTGCTGCTAAAGGATTTAGCCACAACAGCAGAGTAGTTTTTAGCTGGTTTAAGTCCCGGTATGCTTCTTGCTTGAACCATTGCCCTAAGGCATCAAAGGGAGTAAAAGATGTTCCAGTTTGCCATTTAATGTCTTGACCTAAAGGTGTTGTATGAGTTCCTGGTAAGGTTTGTGCTGTCACCATTTGATCAAAACGTTCTTGTAAGATTTTGGTTAAAGCTGCCGATTGATCAATGGTGTCATTACTAAATTTTATTAATAAATTGCGCCGGATATTGTAACGATCTTGGACAAGCTTGTTAGTTTCTGATGGTGAGGGGGTAAACTCGATTGCAAAAGTAGAATTGAACTGTTCTACTAGAGGGATAGCTTCTTTAGCGGCGTAGTTGTTGAAGGATATTAAAATATTGCCTGCGCGTTCTACTTGAAAGAGGCTACCAATCAGCAAGTGAAGTTTACAGCCCATACTGTGTCCAACGCCATAGATAGGGAAGTAAAGCTTGCGTAATGCTCCAGAGTCATGTAAGCGTTCGAGGGTGCGGTCAAAGTTTAACAGCACAGATTTTGCGATCGCAGTATGATCCAATGTATTGACAAAAGGTGTAGCAATTACAACATAGCCTTTACTTGCCAGTTGTTCGAGTAACCAGCGATAAGTGATGTGCGGTGCAGTGGCGACAAATGCACCTCCTAAAAAATGAACGATACCTATGGGATTTCGGGGAATGATTACCCAGTTCCCTCTGACTTCTTTCCAGTCCATGCGGATGAGCGATCGCTTTCTTGATATTCTTTATGTTAGACCGGGGATCGCAACCGTGGGAAGGATTATGAAAAAAGCCTTGAAAGTCAACCCACCCAGCACCACCTATGGACTTATCGAGAGTACCTACACTTTCTCCAACGCTTACTTAGTGCTGAGTAAATTCTGGAGGGCTTTCTAAATCTCCATTACAAAGCTTAATTACGTTAGCAATAGCGCAGCGTCATTACGAATTACTTTAACGCTGAGTCTGTAATCTTTTCATTTCATGTTGTACATCTAATGCAATTTGTAATGCTTCATTAAGCAACCTTCCATGCTCAGTCGCCTGTTCAGTTACTTGCATAGCTGTTAAAGCTGCTAAATTGTTAACAAATAATTCTGTATTACTAAGGATAAAGCTCTTATTTTCCCTTAAAATCCTTTCTGTCTTCAAAGCGCGAACTAAATCAGCTTTGGTGAGTTGAAGCGCTTCGACAACATCCTCTCTTTCTTTGATAACCACTTCTGGATTACCAGCTTCTTCTATTTGGTCATTGATATCTATTACTTTAATAACAGTGTTATATCTATTAACCTCATTTAATAGTATTCGCAGAGAATTTGTCATATTATTATTGACAATTCTACTTCTTGTTTTCCAAATCAAAAACAAGATACTTTGAGTCATACCCCCGATCCAAAGACCTAATATTATTAATAATATCCAAGATGGAATTGTTATCCATCTAACAAAAACTTTAATAATTATGTCAAATAAAATATAGACGAAAACAAATGTAGAAAATCCAATAAAAACTACTGTTGCCCCTTCAGAGCTTTTAAGTTTTTCGATATATATCTTTCCTAATATTTTCAGAGGATTTGTAATGATTAAAAGTTCCTCCTTGACAGGTAAATTAGTCAGTTTTTGCAAATCATCCTGACTAATTTCCAAGCCCTGTAAATCATCCCGCACAGCTTTTTAACCCTTGCCAGAATAGTTATTTAATCTAATATAGCAATCAAATTTCTAGAGTGCTGGCATTTTGTCTAAACTTTTTCAGGCAAGTTAATAATTCTAGGCAATGTAAGGAATTTTTGTACAATATGATACTCTTTTGCCAAGATAACTATTTATACTATGGCAATTCTGAATTATTAATGAGAAGCAAGAGCCTCGATAACTCTTACGAAGTCGGGGAACTGCGGGTTACAATTATCACAAATCAAATCGGATTGCTATATAAGAGTAATGAGAAGGGAAATAAATCAATTGCCTGTAAATGTAATAAAAATGCAACAGGTTATTGTCCTAAGAAACAACCATTTGAAACTACAAGAGATAATAATGGAAAAGTCCGCCAAAACGGACTTTATTTGTTCAGTTATAAATAATTATGTCTCACTCGTTACATTAAGAGTATTCCAACTAGTGGTCGTATGCCACAGTTTTGACACGGGTCTTTCCACCTCTATCGAACTCTCCAATTTTGATTCCCACCTTGGCATCTATGGAAATTCTCAATGTCCGTCGATTCCATCCTAGTTCTCGTTCTGCAATTATTGCCCTTCTTCGTCCCTATCCTTTCACTACCTCTGCCATGAATTGTCTTTGGTCACTTCCTTTCAGCTTTTGTGCTGTCTTGATGTACAACGACCTCAGACTATCACTTAGTTGGATTAACGATTCTGGAGACATCAACTATACCGTACACTAATTATTCTCTCAGTATCCCTGGTTTTGGATCATTTTTTCCTTGGAATACTCTTATGTCTTAAGTCTTTGCGTTATTTTTAACTGTACAGTTATTAATGCCCTGCGGCACTAGTATGTCAAAATAAAAATACCCGACACATCAAGGTGAGCGATCGCTCCCAAAGCTAGATTAAAGGATTGACCTGAGCAATGGCAGACGAAACCAATCACAATCAAGCGGGAGAAGTAGCTCCCAGCACTGTTGACAAGCAAGCTCCCAGTGTGGCTGAAGAACACGCTCCTAGTACAGATTCACCCGAAGCCACAGACCTTCCTACTGCCAACACGCCAGATCCTAAAGCTGCAAACCCCGAAGATAACCCTAATGCTGCTAAACCAGCTGCTGCATCACCCAAGCGAGAAAAACCCGCAGCCGCAACTGAAGCCGCAACCGGCGAAAAACCAGCCGCCGCAGCTAAAGCCGCCAAAAAGGAAAAAGCCCCATCTGTTGAAGATAAGCCATTTGTAGAGTTTATTGAGCAAGACTATTTGCCAGCTTTACAAAAAGCGATCGCTCAACAAGGTGTACAAGATTTACAGGTGTCTTTTGCCAAGCAGAAAGTACCAATCACTGGCTTTGAATCCGCCGAAGAATGCTGGCAAATTATTGGCAGTTGGTCAGAAATTGGTCGGCGTCAGTTTAACCTGTATTTCCCCGAAGAAGATATTCAAGGGAAAAAGGGATTTTCCTGCAATGAAGGCAAAAAACCTAGCACTCTTGAGTCATTCCTAATCGATGAGCGCAAAATTACCCTCGATTTGTTGGTATTTGGCTTAGTTCAGCGTTTGGACGGTCAAAAATGGCTAGGTAGAAATTAGTCATTAGTCATTGACCATTCGTTTTTATAGCGATTCTCGTTTACGTGACGTATACCCGTAGGGGCACGGCATGCCGTGCCCCTACACTTTGCGATAAATTTTGTACTCTATCTGAATGGGAACCACCATAACAAATGACAAATGACAAATGACAAATGACAAATGACAATTTAAAGTTCGTGGAAATGGTAAGTAACGGCTCCAGTACTGGGGTCGTTATCAATTTTTACATAACCTGATTTGTACATTTCCTTGAGAGTCGCTTCCACTTCAGCAAAGCTGGCTCCCGTGAACTTCACGCCTTGAGTGACAGTTAAAATACCACCCTTGCTTTCCGCCGCTTCGATTAGTTTAATCATGAGTTGGTTGCCTGTTGGGCGGTGAACTTGAGAAGCTACCACTGCTTGATTTAACGGCACACCCAGGGGAGATACGCCTGCTTTTAGTCTCAGGTTGTTTTCGTAGTTGTCAACCATGTTGGGGATGAGAAGCAGATCCACGGTTTGCCCTATATAAAACAAACCAAAAGTACACAGCCACAACAAACCCGTCCCTATTTTGCCATTGTATAAACGGTGCAGCCCTCCCAACCCGAAAAATCCGACTGCACACAAGATGTAAGAGACAAGAAGTCGGTCTTTATGCTGCTGATTGTTTTCAAGATTCATCTTGTTTTCAACCCTTTGGATTTGCTCTTGTTGTCTGAGATGGGTTTTCTATATTGATTGTAATAACAACCACAGAAAATTACTGAGATAGCAGTGCTTTAAAAATACAAGAGGTGCGTACTACTCCACTTGATCAAAACAGTGCTAATCACTGAACTACGTTTATTTGACTACTAATGCGTGATTCATGGTTCCGTAAACATTGAACGATTGTTGCAACTCTTAATCTTTTGCTTACAAATTTCTAACCCGCACCTTGGTAGACTGAACTTTATACAATTGGATTATTGTGGGCTGTTACGCCTTAACAGAACATTACCCTTGGCTTTCTGGTGAGGTAGTCCGGTCTTGGGGGTTTCCCCCATGAGGAACTGCCGAACCCGAAGGGTCTACTTAAGATAATAAAGACAAAAGAGCAATCAAGACATGGTAGATTCCCTCAAAAAACCAGGCTTTGAAGAAATCCGGCCAGGGATTAAAGTCCCGGCAAAAGAAACCCTGTTAACACCTCGGTTTTATACTACCGATTTTGATGAAATGGCGCGGATGGATATCTCCGTCAATGAAGACGAGTTACAAGCCATTCTCGAAGAGTTCCGCACTGACTACAACCGCCATCACTTTGTTCGGGATGCCGAGTTTGAACAATCCTGGGATCATATTGACGGAGAAACTCGCCAGTTGTTCGTTGAATTTTTAGAACGTTCCTGTACGGCTGAGTTTTCCGGCTTTTTGCTGTATAAAGAACTCGGTCGTCGCTTGAAAGACAAAAGCCCCGTCTTGGCAGAGTGTTTTAACCTCATGTCACGGGATGAAGCACGTCACGCTGGCTTTTTGAACAAAGCTTTGTCGGACTTTAATCTGTCCCTAGATTTAGGGTTTTTGACTAAGAGTCGCAGTTATACGTTCTTTAAACCAAAATTCATCTTCTACGCTACTTATCTTTCTGAGAAGATCGGTTATTGGCGCTATATCACTATTTATCGCCATTTAGAAGCACATCCCGAAGACCGGGTTTATCCAATCTTCCGGTTCTTTGAAAACTGGTGTCAAGATGAAAACCGTCACGGCGATTTCTTTGATGCCATCATGAAATCCCAGCCGCAAATATTGAATGATTGGAAAGCAAAGCTGTGGAGTCGCTTCTTCCTGTTGTCGGTGTTTGCGACCATGTATCTTAATGACATCCAACGGAAGGACTTTTATGCCACCCTTGGATTGGATGCGCGAGAATACGACATTCATGTAATTAAGAAGACTAACGAAAACGCAGGTAGAGTGTTCCCACTCATGCTGGATGTAGAAAATCCAGAGTTTTATCAACGCTTGGATACTTGTATAAGCAATAATGAGAAGCTGGGTGCGATCGCTAATTCCAGCACTCCTAAATTCCTGCAATTCTTCCAAAAATTGCCGCTTTACATCTCCAATGGCTGGCAGTTATTACGCCTGTACCTAATGAAACCGATTGATACTTTTTCTGCTCACGGGGCAGTTCGTTAAGTTATAACAGGTTTGCGAAAGCTTAGTGGTTCTGCTAGTTGCAGAGCCACTTTTTTTATTCAAAGTATTACCCCAAGGGGTAATATTTGTCAAGTTACTTCTCTGCGAGACGCTGCGCGAACGCTTCAATTAAACTGCGATCGCTAATTTACTAGCAGGCAAAAATCGGATCTAGTTTAATAACTTTGTCTTTTGAGTATGCTGTTATTCCCAATCTGCCTTTGTCTACAAATATTCAACACTCAGAATGGGAGACAGCACAAAGATGTCGGTGTAGTTTTCTATTAGATACCTTGAGTTAAGCTGATTTTTCCATTCTAACTACATCTGATGTGAATGCTTGATGCTTGGCTGCTTCTGCCTCATAACATCTGAGAATCAGTGATGTCAACTTATCGAAATCACTGATAGATGAAATAATTACTTTTGATGCGGCATCTCCTAGAGAAGCTGATACTTCCTGCACTTCAAAGTTTGAAGCTAGAGACTTTACTTCATCTACACTTAGCCGAGTAATAAAACTTTTTTTCTGTGAAGACAGATATAGTCGCAAAAACCACCAAGTACTTTTGCCAAGATTGATACCAAAGTATGAAGCGGTATCCCTGTATTGGAGTTCAAAATTGTAACTCATTGAAGTTTTAGTAATTGCTTTGATTTTTTCAAAAGCTTCAATTTCTTCAGCAGTTGTTACTATTTTTGATTCTTGAGATTCTTGTTGTTTTTCATCTTCTTCAATCTCTTGTTCTACTTCAACTTCAACAGGCTGAGTTATTTCCTGACTAAGTGAGCGAGTCATTAACTCTACTAAACTTCCCTGAATCGACTTTTTAACAATTGGTTTGAATTTATCAATAATTTTACCAGTAATTCGACCTTTAATTTCATAACTAGGGGCAAGTGTACCGAGTTCAGTCACTAAGAAACGAACAAATTCTTCAGAAGGAGAACGTAAAAGATTTCCTAGAAGCTGAGTCATGCCTTTTACATAAACCATTTCCTCGGCATGGTTGGTAATAGCTGTAACCTCAAAATTATCACGGTGAAAAAACTTGAGGTTCTCAATATCTTTGGTATCATATTCCAGGATGTTAAAAGTAAAAAATGGCTCTTTGTCCATGACATTTTTATCATGCAAATCTGTAAAGAAACGGTACTCAACCCCATTAGTGACAATCGCTACTTTTGTTGTCAAAAGTCCATTAAAATAGCGGCTCAGTTGCCCATCATGTGCTTCAGCTTTTTGACCACGGGCTTTTGCCTCTACGAGCATAACTTTAGTACCGTTAATAGCTAAGGCATAATCTACCTTTTCAAACTGCCCTGCTCTTCTAGTAGCAAAATCTGCTACATATTCTGGCATGACTTCACTAGGATCATAGACATCGTAGCCAAGAACACTCAAAAAAGGAACAATCAGTGCCATCTTAGTAGCTTCTTCACCAACAACTTGATCAGCCCGCTTACGCACTTGTTCAGATAGCTTGGCAATCTCTTCAGTGAATCCCATCTTGCTTACTCCTGGTAGATTAGCGATTTTTGATCCATTTTTTTGTAAAATAGGAGTGATTGTAAGGTGACACAGTACATTTCAATTGAAAGTTTTAGCGCGATCGCCTTTTTTATCACTCCTATAAAAGTATTCCCAAATAAGTACCAGCCTGTAACACTCATGACCTGTTCACAAGTGCAATGGCATCGTTAATAAATAAAAGTAAATCAAAATGATTTTTTATGAAGCCGTAGTCTATAGAAATTTTCAAAAGAAAAATGCTCAAGCTAATTATTAAAACCCACGGATGAATTCGTGGGCTTTTTAATGCAAGCTAACTTGTGGTTGCTGCTTTGTTTCCATTGTGGTTGCCATTTTTACTGCCGTTACCATTCAAACTGGCAATGAACGACGGTTGCTCTAAACTAGAAACTGGTGACTCGCCTCGCAGTCCCTTCCGGCGCTGGTTTTTAGGAACACCCCCCGCCATACCATACTCCACACTACTTTTGCCATATTGAGTCGCAACTCCTAAGAGCATGTGCTCTGCCATATCTGCCAACTCGCGCTCTGTTTGGAGCATTTCATGGTACAACTTATCGAGGTTGGAAAGAGCAGTGTTGTATAAATTCTCTCTAGTTCGCATCGTCTCAATGAGATTTGAGAAGGCCGGTAGGGTAAGTCCATTGCCTACATTTAAATTCGGATCAATTGAGTTGATGCTAGCAGCACGACGCGCTGCTTTTTCTAATACCTGAGAGGTTCTTTTTCTCCGAGCCATAATATGAACCTTGTAATGTCGTACGGTTAATATTCTTCACTTTAAAAAACTTCCGTATCGATCAGCTTGAGAAAACTCCGGCAATTCTATAATGGTTTTTGTTACATAGCGATCGCTATCATGAATGCGCGATCTACCGAAATGAGAAAGCAATCAAGCTTTTGAGAAAGCAATATGCCTTTTTGCTTGCTGAATTTACTGAAATGAGAAAGCAATCAAGCATTTTGAGAAAGCAATATGTCTTTTTGCTTGCTGAATCTACTGAAATGAATACGCGATATACCGAAATGAGAAAGCAATTAAGCATTTTGAGAAAGCAATATGCCTTTTTGCTTGCTAAATTTACCGAAATGAGAAAGCAATCGGGCATTTTGCTTATTAAAATCGACTTGATGGAGTATTAAAAGCTTGACAAACTTAAGTAAAATATTTTACTTTGAGGCGAGTATGCTAAAACTCATCGACGCATCTGTGCCGAACCTTGAAAACCGGATATTTTCGTTGAGATGCATCGATTACTTGTGCAGTAAAGCTTTCAAGCTACAAAATTGATAGATTTTTGAAGACTTTTGATTATTTTTTAAAAGATGCGTTGATTCGGGCGTCTAAAACCCTCTCCTGGCAAGGTTTCCAAAAGGTAACTCTTTACATAACTACTTCCCCTAATGGGGATAAAAGCAAAGTAACGAACTTTAGCGATCGCGTCACTTCTCATAACGTTTATATTCCAATACGGTTCAGTTAAAGGCAAAAACCTTAAACTGCGTAGGTTGGGGAGCCACTGCGTTGGGCGGGTTTCCCGACTTGAAGCAAGTGGCGTTTGAGGAACGAAACCCAACATTTATCGGGCTTTGTTGGGTTTCACTTCCCTACGGGACGCTGTTCGCGTTCGTTCAACCCAACCGTATTGGTTTATATTCTGATTAAATAGTTCGAGGCTGGTTTACCCCTCTCATCTAAAACCCTACATGAAACTTTCGCTTCACACGAGTACTCATGTTTTGCTGTTTTGAAATGGAAATCTTTGCACTTTCTTCTCTACGAACGAGACGTGCAAGGGAGAGACAAAGTTGATGCTGAGTGCAATGAATTTTACTTTACTCAGTACTACTTTAGTGAGAAAGGTCTTCGTGAGTTTCTACGGTTATAACAGAAGCCGACATTAAGCTACACTGGCTTTTGAATACACCGGAAGTTCATCAGCGACTTAATCTGTCGCTTCTGGTGACTTCTTTCCTAGAATCTTATGGCTTGTGGCTGTATGAAACTTACTCCCATCTACGGCAAGTCTCCCTCAGGAAGGTTTCCTAGCATCTAAAACAACCCCACTGTTTTGAGGCTATAGCTTTAGAATATTTACAAGCTTTACTTACGAATTATCTCTCTCTAGAAAAAGTACTGTTTTTGCTGTGTAAGCTAACATTCTACCTGTTTTCTATCTAGCTTTGTATAGCTTAACAAATCAGCAGATTCATTAATATTAAGCCTGTTTTACTATTTAGTTTCTTACCCTGAACTTTAGACAGCTAGAGTGTTCATTTCATTTTGTTCAATAGCTTTTAGCCATTATCGCTCCCATGCTGACCCATCACCGCAAGCCCGTGTGCTTATCACTTATTTCCACTGACCTACCAATCTGGTCTGTTGTCGAAGCTGCCGCGACATTGTATCAAAAGGATACGAATAGATTCCATTTGCTGCTGACTGCACCGCCCCTAATTAGCTGCGAAGTAGAGAGTGTCATAAGTCCAGAAGATACACTTCCCCAAAGTAAAAGCAAAGCTTACGCCCCTAGCAGTCCCAGGATTTTGTGGCTAGAAATTTCCCCTTACCGAGTCATCATGACTATGCAAGGTAATGCTCAAGTGAGTTACCGTCACTTTTGGGAAAAAGGCGTTTATGGGATTAGTCGCTATTGGTTGCCAACTGAGTCATTACAACCTAACGATCCGATTCGGTTACGAAATTTCACTAGTAGCCTAACTCTCAACGGACATCCCTTACCAGAACATTTGCGTCTGGAATATCAATTGTGGGCAGAAAAAGTCCAATTAGGATGCTACATACTAAATTTGGAAATCAAACATTGATAGGAATGGGGAGTAGGAAGTGGGGGGACAAACGGACAAGGAGAATAACCATGCCCAATTCCCAATTCCCAATTCCTTTTAACCAAAATAACTAGGTTGATTTCCAGGTTTCCATTTGATATTGCAACCAACACTCGGCTTTTGCTCGCTCGTAACAGGTTTACCCGCCAGCACTGCTTCAATGGCTGCGCGTAAATCTGCGCCTGTTACGGGTTTACCATTACTGGGACGGCTATCATCTAATTGTCCCCGATAAACAAGTTGGCGTTGGTCATCAAATAGAAAAAAATCTGGTGTGCAAGCTGCTGTGTAAGCTTTTGCGGTTTCCTGGCTCTCGTCGTAGCATAAGGTAAAATTTAACCCTTGTTCTGTGGCAAATGCTTGTAACGACTCTGGCGCATCATCTGGGTAATTTTTTGCATCGTTAGCACTAATAGCAACGATCGCTAAATCACCTGTAAAATAATCTTTTCCTAACTGCACTAATTCTTGTTGAATATGCTTTACAAAGGGGCAATGCCGACAAATAAACATTACCAACAACGCTTTTTTATCTGCAAAGATGGAAAGTGAAGTTGCCTTTCCAGATACTACTTCCGGTAGATGAAAATCTGGTGCTTTTGTGCCTAGTGGCAACATAGTTGAAGCAGTTAAAGCCATAGTTCACCAAATATTTTTACGCTTATAAAAGCTTTTGCTATCAGTATATTTTCACTCTACCACTAAGTTTTCCATAAAATAAGAGACGGTAAATTTACCGTCTCTTATTTTTGTTGATAATTAAGTTATAGAAATTAGTTTTTACAGACTTGCCAAAACACCAATGATACCGTGTCCTGTGAATACTTCTAATGCTATTAGAGAGATAAAACCAATCATTGCTAAACGACCGTTAAGCATTTCTGCATAGGGAGTGAATCCAGTGCGATCGCCTTGCTCATCTATATAAACTTTTGGCTCGATCGCAAAGTTGTTCAGTTTGCCTTGGTCGTCAATTATAGCAGTGTTTGTACGCATGGATTTTTCCCTGTCTTCTCTGTATGTAAACAACTGTAACAAAGTTATTAACATTTGTAAAGTATTTTAATCTTTTCAAGTAGAAGTCCAAGCCAGAGAAGAGATATGATCATGGATCGAGTTCAAAGCTATGTAAAACAAACAGGCTCCGCTCTTTCTGCGTCAGCAATCTTAGTCACCAATCCATTCCCCAAAAGCTAATGCATCGATTTCGAGTAGAGGTTATTGCCAAAACACCAAACCCCCAGCAGGTGATTTATGCCGCGATGCACCAGGACTATACTGATGGGTTCGTGTTTGATGAGCGCGACTCCTGGCCCTCGGAGTCACAAAGCGGCGAAGTTATTGTTAAGCGACTTTTAGCCGGTGAGAGGGGACACTATGGCCCTCTAGAGCATCCCCAGATTGTTTTCAACTGTGGCTACTTTCCCCACAGTGTAATGCAGCAGGCCCGTACTCATCGCGTGGGAGTATCATTTGATGTACAATCTTTTAGATACACAGGCAACCAATTTATCGATGTAGTGGAAGGCAAGAAAGACATAGAAGATGTTTTTTATCTACGTCCCGTTGGTTATTACACTGATAGGCAAGGTAAAAAATACCACTATTCACCAGAGCAACGAGCAGCAGATTTGCAATGGTGTCTAGAAGCAGCTAAACGATATAAAGATGATTTTGAAGCTGGAATGTCTGAAGAACATGCAAGAGGGAAAGTGCCCTTTGATTATCGCCAGCATTTTGTAGTTAGTTTTAATTTAAGGTCTTTCTTGCATTTTTGTGACCTGAGAAATAAGAAAGATGCTCAACTTGAAATTCAAAAGTTATGTGAAATGATGTGGCCTCATTTTGAAGATTGGGCACCTGCGATCGCACAATGGTATGAAAAGCAGCGTCTAGGTAAAGCAAGATTAGCTCCTTAGAATACTGTTTTTCGGTTGGATTGAGTGCGATCGCTCCAACTCCTGCTTTAGAGGTTGTTTGAAAAGTCTAATTTATTACTAGTGGTCTGTCCCATTAATTTTGATAGGTGAATCAAATTTCAAATTCTCTTCTTTCTTCCTTCGTGTACTTCGCGCCTTCTCTGCGAGACGCTACGCGAACGCGGTTCGTTCTCTTATCCCTGAAATTTAATGAGACAGACCACTAGTGGGCTATCGCAAAAGTTTTGATAGGTGAATCAGTTTTTAAATTTTTCTTCTTTATCTTTTAACTTCGCACTGTTTGCGCACTTTGCGGTTCGTTCTCTTAATCTTTCAAATTTAATGGGACAGACTACTAGCCTCGGCGACTAGAAGTCGCGGCTACAAAGACAAAACCCACCTCTGTGGGTTAAAAACCTTTAATTTTTTCTTAACCCTGCGGAAAGCCGCAAAGCGTTTATATTTGTGTAGTAGCGTTCGCCCTTGGCGTACCGGAGGCATCATTCTATTCGCCTAATACTTATTTACTTAGGAACTTGCAAAAGTTAGATAAAAATGACTGCACAAGGAAAAAATCAACGTGTTCAAATAAATTTAGATTTATCTTCAGAACTTTATGAAACACTAAGTAATCTGGCACAACAGATTAATGGAGATAATGCTGAGGTGCTGTTAAAAGCGATGCCTATAGAAGCCAAGGAAAAAGGCAAGTATATCTGGATTGCAGACGATAACCAAAATCTTGAAACAGATTTATCAAAAACAATTGCCAGCAAAGGCGACAATCCCCTAATTCTCTCAACTGTCAACTTACAGTCAAAAGAAGATGCAGAACTTGAGCGAAAACTGCGGGAACTCAAGTTTAAACAGGAACTAAGAAAGGATTGGATTTTATTTATAGTTAGGGATGTAGTAATTTTTCCTGCCGCTATCCTTTTTATTTTTGCTGTCAGTGGTTATTCCCTATTTACTCAGATTTATAGATAATTTATTTGCTCATATTGAGCAATTATATCTAAGAGGCTGTTTGAAAAGTCAGAGAAATGGTAAAAAAGCTCTCTCAGTATACGCTGTGAATAGATAGTAGACAGCACTGAGAGAGCAACATGAGTAAAGCATACCCCAGCAATCTGACCCGTGCTCAATATGAATTTCTGAGGTTCTCAAACGGGTCAAACAATCTTGCAAACAGGTATCTCGTTTGACAACCATCTGGGTGGATGGCGGCTTTGATGGCGAGCCGTTTATGCAGTAGGTGATGGACTTTTGCCGTTGGATTGTGCAGGTGGTGTTGCGATCGCAGATTTTCCATTCAGCAAACCAAACTTGATGCCCAGCATGGGCAACTTCTGAGGCAAGTTTTTCAGCTGGCTCAGTATCAATTTGTCGATAGCTCATAAAAACGTTAGCCATAACATAATAAGTTAATATTTAATTTATACTTGCATTTAAGTATACTTGGTTAATTTAAAAATTCATATCTAGTCAAATAAATAAAATCATACAATTTATGATAA
>NNBV01000603.1_pt1 | contig 13415 bp, 12 predicted proteins | sample 1173771 | NCBI WGS metagenome assembly NNBV01 (sample SAMN07173938, study PRJNA388173) | plant metagenome | isolation source: symbiotic tissue sample KVS11 | place: Norway: Troms, Kvaloya island
ACGCTCACCTCCTCCCCCTAGATTTGATTATCATTATCTTTAAAATATTTAACTGCTTTTATAGCAGATGAAAAAGTATTGTAACGACGTAAAAAGTGGGCAGCATTGTTAGGTAAATTCAATTATCAAACGAGGTAATGAGAAGTTTGGTCTACCATTATGCCCAAGCGACAAAAACAAAACTCTGATCACGCACACAAACATAATACTCCTACTATAGATAATGAAGCGATCGCTAAACACTTAGAGGTTGTTTGAAAAGTTTTGAGAAGTCAAATGTTATGCCAGTCGCCTCACCATAATACGGATGATGGCAAGGTAGATAAATGTCTCCGATGTTTCGGGCAATAATTCATAGTCTCTAACCAATCGTCGGCATCCCATTAACCAGCCGAAAGTACGCTCCACGACCCAACGTTTTTTGAGCAGGACAAAACCCTTGGTTTGTTCTGGTCGCAGAACGACCTGCACAATCCAACGGCAAAAGTTCATCACCCACTGCATGAACGGATCACCATCAAAGCCGCCATCCACCCAAATGGTTGTCAAACGAGAAACCTGGTTGCTAGATTGTTTGACCCGTTTAAGAACTTTTTTGCCCCCTTCACGCTCACCCACACTGGCCGCCGTAACCAAGACCCGCAAAACTAAGCCCAAGGTATCGACTGTCATAAATCGCTTGCGCCCTTTTATTTTCTTGCCCGCATCGTAGCCCACGGCTTCATGTACCATTGCAGCAGTTTTCACGCTTTGACTATCAATGATTGCCTCTGATGGACTTGGATGGCGCTCCTGCTCAATCCGTGTCCACTGTCGGAGTGTATCGTGAATTTCTAGCCAAGTTCCATCTTTGCGCCAATTACGAAAATAGGTGTATACCGTCTGCCACACGGGAAAGTCGCCGGGTAACGCTCGCCATCGGACTCCCTCAATTAGAACATAGAAGATGGCGTTGAGGACTTCCCACATATCGACTTCGCGTTTGCGACCACCGGGTTTCGGTTCTGGAATCATGTCACTTAGAAATTCATATTGGGCGAGGGTCAAATTGCTGGGGTATGCTTTACTCATGTTGCTCTCTCGGTGCTGTCTACTTTCTATTCACAGCGTATACTGAGAGAGCTTTTTTACAACCTGTTAGACTTTTCAAACAACCTCTTAGAAGCTTTATTAACCCCAGCAGTTTTTGCCCAACAAAAATATTATAAACAGTTAGGATTACGAGACAGGGTTCTCAATTTATCTTTAATGGTAGCAGCAGTATTAACACTGTTGTGGCGACAAGTTCCTGGCGTTCAAGAGTTGAATCGTCTGTTAGCACGAGAAGGTTTATTATGGTGTCATCCCACAAAAGTTGCTCAACAATCACTATCAGAAAGATTTTTAGTTTTCCCTGCTGAATTATTTGAGCGAGTCTTTAAAGATTTACTACCTCAGTTACAATTAAATTGGCAGCAACGACTTAGACGAACACTGCCAGACAGCGTTAAGTTTGCACGGGCGAATTTTGAACATATTTGGATAGCTGATGGCTCCACATTAGAAGCATTATTCCGCAAGCTCAAAAGCCTGGAAGACCTGAAAAAAGGGCAACTTGCGGGTAAAATTTGTACAGTTATTGATTTGGTAACTCGTTTACCCGTCGAAGTTTGGTTTCACACTAATCCAGCAGCATCGGACACTAATTTTGAAGCAGCATTATTAAATTTACTGCCTGCTAAAACTCTGATTTTACTTGATAGAGGTTTTTATCATTTCCAATTTTTGCAACAACTCATTAACCAAGAAGTCCATTTTATTACACGTTTAAAAGCCAAAGCATCTATTAAATACTTAAAGATTTTTAGCTATGACCATTCCATTAAAGACCGATTGATTCAATTAGGTACTGTTCGGCGCGGCGCACCAGTTCTCACTTTACGTTTAATCGAAATTAAAATTGGTAAAACTAGCTATTCTTACATTACTTCTGTCCTTGACCCTAAAATATTACCTCCCTATGTCGTTGCAGATTTATATCGCCGAAGATGGAGAGTTGAAGAAGCTTTTTACACAGTCAAACGTTTACTGGGGCTATCTTATTTATGGACTGGTTCTATTAATGGTGTAAAGTTACAAGTCTGGGCTACTTGGCTTTTTTATGCCGTATTAGTTGACTTGGGAGATGCGGTAGCTGATGAATTAGCTTTACCATTTGACCGCATTTCTTTGGAGATGATTTTTCGAGGTTTGTACCATTTCAGCGTTGCCTACGATAAAGGTAACGCTGATGACCCCATTAAGTACTTCGCTGCAAAAGAGAATCAAGATTTAGGAGTTGTCAAAGCCCTGCGAAAAGCAGTCTCCAAGCTGGATTTATCCCCTTTTCCCGCACCCTCTTGACAAATGTGCAATCACTCTAACCTCTCACCGATGGTGGCGGTGTAGGTCACATCCTCACAAAGCTCACCCGATTAATTGCAGAGATTGGCAAGAAGCGCAATAGCTTTGCCCATACCAAATAGTCCTCTATAAGGATCGCTCAAAAGTTGCCCTTGAAAGGTCAATTTTCCGCTCGACTATATGGGATGGGTTTATAGGAAAACCTGGAATGGGTTTATCAGTTTTTTCCGATGGCGTACCGCCCGCTTTATAGCGATCGCACTTCTTGAAGAAGAATTATCACTTTACCCTGCTTTTGTCCTTAACTAGAAGTATTGCCTAAGCACCCAATGACCAAAAATAAGCACTTCTACTAATGTTTCAGTAATTTTACTGATACAATAATTTGTATTTTTGTTTGTTATCGTAGTTTTACTGTGTACATTGGCACTTGTAATTCTTACTCTTAAGTAAGTAAGCATTTATAAAAATAGTTCACTAAGCTGTTTAGCTCTGGATAACACATACCTAAGTCTAAAAAACTTGGACTTCTCTTCAAGGAATACCAACGGCAATCGAGATAGATTTTTATCAAATCCTCAGTCCAGACGGCTGAGTCAAAGTTCATTCAAAAAATTATTAAGTAGATAAATTGAAACATGGCAACAGCATATATTCTCAGTAATAACACTCTGATCTCGTTTGATACTTCTAACCCCGATAACCTTAACGCTAATATTCCCATTACTGGACTGACGACAGGACAAAATTTAGTAGGTATTGACTTCCGTCCGCAAAACGGCAAACTCTACGGAATCGCTAGCGATGGTATGGGCAATGCCCAACTTTATGCCATTAGTATCCAAACTGGGTTAGCTTTTGCTATTGGGGCATTAGGGCAATTTGTTGATGGTGCCAGCAACCCTGTTGCAATTACAGGTTCCGACTTTGGAATAGATTTTAATCCAACAGTTGATCGCCTCCGCATTGTTACCTCCAATGGACTAAACTTTCGCGTTAATCCCAATACTGGGGCGGCGATTGATAGTAACTCATCCATAACGGGTGTGAATCCTGATGGTTCAATCAATGGTGGTACTACTACAGTCAATGCCACTGCCTATACAAACAGCGCCCCCAACGTTACAACGACCACACAATATACACTGGATTCAGTCAGTAATACATTATTCATTCAGAATCCACCCAATAATGGTACCCAGATATCGCCACTGGTAGTCACTCTTAATGGCACTCCTCTAGACTTTACTAGTGTCAATGGCTTTGATATCCCATCTGGTGTCAATGTTTCAGCATCAAATACTCCAGCCACTGGACAGGCATTTGCGGTTCTCACAGTCGGTAGTAAAACCGGACTTTATGCAATTGAACTTTCTACAGGTGCTGCCACACTGATCGGAACGGTGGGTACAGGCACAGATCCAGTTCAAGGGTTTGCACTCCAAAACGAAGTAGTTTCTGCTGGCGTACCTTTGATTGGATTGACTGCCGATGGTACTCAACTTCTTCGGTTCAATAGTGCTAGTTCTGGAACAGTAACAACCGCCACGATTACTGGTGTAACGGCAGGTGAGATTCTAGTAGGCATTGACCTACGTCCAGCTACTGGGCAATTATATGGACTGGGAATTAACGATGCAGCTAACACAGCAACTCTGTACCTGATTGATCCTCAAAATGGAACAGCAACAATAGTGGGTGCGGGAGCAGAGCAAATTGCCTTTGTTGATGCTATGGGTAATGCTGTTGATCTACCCCCTGCTAACACTGGTTTTGGTTTTGACTTTAATCCAACCGTTGATCGTATCCGTGTCGTCACAGCTACTGGGTTGAACTTCCGTCTCAATCCAATTACAGGTCTCCCTGTTGATGGAAATACCGGAGTAACAGGTATTAACCCAGATGGTGTAATTAATGCACTTCCCATCGGTTCTACAGGGATTTCTGCCACTGCCTACACCAACAGTTTCAATGGAACCACTACCACAACTCAATACACGCTAGACCCAACTAGCAACAGCCTGTTTATTCAGAACCCGCCTAACAATGGCACCCAAACAGTTCAATTGTCAGTTACTCTTAACGGTGCTGCACTAGACTTCACTGAAGCTAGCGGTTTTGATATTCCGTCAAATGTACGAGTTACTGCATCAAATGCAGCAGCTTCAGGACGGGGCCTAGCAGCATTGAGCGTTGGGGGTGTAACTAATCTGTATGCGATTGAACTCGGCACAGGGGCTGCTACATTGCTCGGTCCCATTGGTTTAGGTACAAGTTTAGCTGGTTTGACAGTTGCAGAATCTCCTACTGGCACAGTGGCATTTGGCAACCCTACCTATACTGTTGCTGAGAATGGCACGGCGATCGCGCTCGATTTAATTCGCACAGGTGGTTCGAGTGGTGCTTTCACAGTAGATGTGGCTGCTACAAGTGGAACAGCAACCGCTGGTTCTGATTATAATGGCGCACCTGTGACTGTAACTTTTGCTGATGGTCAGACTACTGCCACTGCCACCTTAAATATTACTGATGACAGCCTGGTTGAAGGCAATGAGACAGTTACACTGTCCTTAAAAAATGCCACAAACGGAGCTGTTTTAGCAGCACAGGATACTGCTAGCTTTAATATTACTGACAATGATACTGTTGGCACGATCGCGCCTAACTTTGCTGCTAACGGTAGTGCCATTATTTCTATTGGTAGCAACCTTCAAAGCCTTGTGCAGTTCTCGTTATCCAGCCGAAAGAATACCGTTGTCAGCGAGATCGTTGCTTTCACCGTTGATGACGATTTAGGTAATATCAATGGCGTTGCTCCTAATGCCACAAGCTATCTTGAAGCTGCGATCGCTCGTTCTCGTACTATCTTCTCCACACTCAGTAACAATCCTAATGGCTTTGGCGGTGAACTATCAAGTATTTTAGATTTTGGGTCAAATGCACGCTTCTCCACTTTATTGATTAAAAACGGTAGCCTTGATGAATTGCGAGCCGGAAAGATTTCTGCTAACAGCGTCTTTTTGAGTAGCCAGACTTCGGTACGTATTTCTAGTGCTACTGCCAGTAATTTCACCTTTGGATTTGAAGATAGTCCCAACAGTGGTAACAATGACTTTAATGATATAGTGCTGGAGGTTAAGACGGTTAGCCAGAGTGCCTCAGCAGGATTAGCTTTGCAAGGGCAGAGTGAGGTGCTAGATTTGCGCTCTCTGACAGGACAAGTTAGTACTTCATTTACTGTCAACCGTGAAGCAGCTTTCGACAATTTTGTTGGGTTCTATCGCGTGGTAGATCAGAATGGTGGAATTGATACTAATGGCGATGGTACGGTAGACATTCTGCCGGGCGCAACAGGTTACGCTCAAGCAGCAATAAGTAATCGTGTAACAGGAATTGACTTAAGTGTAAAAAACCAACAAACAGCAACCCTGTCTGGACAGTTTGTAGGTGGTTCTATTTTTGCTCCTTTCTTAATTGCAAATGCTTCAGTGAACGAGGTTGTTAATGGTCAAAAGTTGGATCAGGTATATTTCGCCTACCTTGGAGCAAATTCTGATCAAGCCGATCATATTCGCCTCCTCGGTAACAATACATTCGGCTTTGAGGATTTACGGGGTGGCGGAGATAAAGACTTCAACGATCTCATTGTGCGTGTCACTATCTAAGCCGATCAAAACAAGTCCTTTAAACTCAATACTTGTTCGGTTTTAGGGAAAAGGGGAATGGGAAAGGGGAAAGAAAAAACCTTTAACCTTTTCCCAAAACCAAATTCCAGTTTAAAATCCAAAACCCAAGCAGTATTGCCTTTAAACCCTGGAGGTGGCATTTCATGAGCATCACCCAAGGCAAAATAACGAATATCGCTCGGTCGTCGAGCCTATAGCTATACAAGGGAAAAAACAGCAGCGCAATAGTTGCTCTCGTTCCACGCTCAACTGAAGCTACAGAATGCACCCAGCAATTATGGCGGTATCGTCCCGATGTCCCCATGTATGTTTGGGTGGCTCCCCGTCCTCCCTTTGGTTACGCCGAAACTAATGCCCATCGAATCAAAGAAAAGATTCTCCAGAAGAATGAAATGACTGCCTTTCTCATCCGCATTGACAGAGAAACAGGCAGACGTGGTGCAGAGAAGGACTGGGCATTGGATGCCTCTTGCCAAATTGAAGCACAGCGCAATTGGTCGATCAATAATCTTCGGGCCGATCTGCGATCGCTCTTAGAGGAAATGGGGAATACAATTATTCCTTTGGGCGACGGTGGTGATGAAGCGACTTCGCGGTGGATGAAGGTAGCTGGTATCGCCATCGATGAGGAGCATTATCGTAAAGTTGCAAATGCTAAAGATATTGACAGAAGGACTTACAACAGCAGGCAGCACCAAGACTATCTCAAACCAGAAGAGGTTTTGGAATGTGAGAAGTTCCGCATACAGGATACTTACGGGATGAGCGTAACCCCGGAACTGGTTGAGCAAGATGACGGGGGACTGTGATTTGAACCATATTTTGACCAAACGGACACGATACGCTTCACTCTGCACTAGAACAACATATAGGTTCTTGGCAACTTTTGGTGATCTAGGTTGGGGGAAGGCAGAGGGCAGAGGGCAGAAGGCAGAAGGAAGAAAGGAATAAGTAGTAAGTTCAAGCTTTAAGTTTGTTTAAACTTGCAACTAATATACTTTGCATTTCCTCAACTTCATTTAATAGGGGTGTGAAAAGATTTTTCTCGGCTAAGTCTACTTCTTTCGCAATGATTAATTGCGTATCTAGTTCTCTCAAAGAACCTAACGCAATATGTAAGAACTGGATATATTCTGGCTTGGAACGCCTACCATAGCCTTCAGCTATATTAGATGCTACAGACACGGATGAACGACGTATTTGACTAGTTAAACCATACAATTCTGATTGAGGAAATAGGCGGGTAAATTTATAACAATTGATAGCAAGTTGAACTGCTCTTTGCCAGATTGGCATAACCACCGATATACCCGCAGGTGCGAATTTCTTCAAACAGTTCTTGGGTGTTGTGGTTCCCGCTATTCCAGCTACTGAGGAGGTAATCATGATAAGGGTTGAGAAGACTCAGACCGTGGTCGCTACGTTCACGACGTTCGGTAAAAGTTGAGCTACGCAAGTAATTGAATACGGTAGTTTTAGAAACTCCCAGATCTTGAGCGATTGCTAGCCCTGATAAGCCAATAGACCGCAGTCTCCAAACTTGCTCATGGATTTCCCTCCGTCTATCCCGTGCTTTGGCGGATTGGACTTTTCTTTTTAAAGATGTGTTTTGAGGAAACCTTGGCACAACTGGACTCTTATTAGCCTCAGTAATCAGGGAAAGGTTATCGGGGAAAGGCAGAGGGCAGAGGGCAGACGGCAGAATGTTGGTTTGAGGGTTTTCCTGTACAGTCAATCCGTCTGTATTCTCTGCCAAAAAGGGTTTAACATCCCCACACTCGTTTTGAATTTCAGTGGTCTGCAATTGGGTGGGATCGGAGTCCCCATCCAATTCCCCAATGCCTTCTTCAAGTGCTGTTTCTACCTCTAAATGCACTTTAGTATCAGTACTAAAGACTTGTTTTTCCACTTCTTTTAGTGTTTTGGCGTGATTACCAAAGACTTGATAAAGCGTTTGAGATAAGTTCTGCAATAAGTGAAAACGGTCTGCAACTTGAATAGCTTCTGGTGCGCCTTGACGAATACCACTTTCATAAGTTTTTGACCGATCTCGTGAGACGACTTTGACACCAGGGTGCGCTTTTAACCATTCTGTCAAGGTTTCAGCCTTTGCATCTTTTAGTAGAGCAATTGGTCGGCTGCGTTCCAGGTCAATTAGTGCTGTCCCGTAAGTTTTACACTTGCGAAAGCAGAAGTCGTCTACCCCAAGAGTATGTGGCGTTACGATTGGTGGCAGTGGGATTGAGCGGACTAAATTTAATAGTGTGTTGCGAGAAACTTTTATCCCCCATTGCTGTAAGAGTCTTTCCCCTGCTGCACCACCATTAGCTAAACCAATCACACTCAGTCGTTGAGCTAAACGTAGAGTTCTTCTAGCCCAAGGCGTGGTTACATTGGTCAGCCTTTCTGTAAAAATGCGCCGTTTACACAATCTATTGATGCAAAAAAACTTCCTTACCCGTAACTGTAAGGTAATGCTGTAATCAGCCCAAGGCAAGTCTGCTAACTTGCGCTCGTAGCGACTATGAATTCTGTGAGTTGGTTGGTTACAAACTGGACAATTAACTACTGTTCTGATTACAGAAATAATCAACTTTATCTGAGTTTTTATTTCGTCAACAAGCCAACTCTCAAGTTTCAGGTTTGTTGAATCTGGTAAGAGGTGAGCTAGCACCGACATAGGGCTTGCTGAGGCTTATCCCTCAAATGTTTGATGGAGTGAAGTTTGAAGTCTCTTAATTATATCTTTTTTCCTTCCGACTTCTGCCTTCTGCCCTCTGCCCTCTGCCTTCCCCCAACCTAGATCACCAAAAGTTGCCAAGAACCCATATCGTGGACATTTTGAATCATATTTTGACCGAAAGTTTAAAATTTTCGACTAAATTAGTGTGTCTTGCTCGGTATTTTTTACCAAGTCTAAAAATAAAACTTTTGGTCGTATTATGATTCACATTTAAAACATGCGGACATAATTTGATTCATAAAGTTAAGTTGTTGATTGGCTCAAAAGCTTGAAATTACGTTAACTTTTGGTCACGTTATGGTTCAAAATTTGGTCATGCTGGGGGTAAAATCACAGGGACGCTTAATTAAAAAGATTGTCGCACTTGAAGCGATATTGGCCGCACCAGGGGAAATGGTCACTGATGAACAAGGGCGAGAATTTATTCCACCGCCGGCTATTGTTACCGAACGTGATAAATCGGAACGGGAGCGATTAGCCATTTGCACTGACTGGAGCAATCATTCTACCGCGTGGTTAATGCGTCATCGCTTGGGATTGAGGGCGGTGTTGATGGATTTGATGGCTGGGGTTGAGATTAAAGGCGACGAAGCGATGATTCAGGCTTTGGCTGAGTTCTCCAAACGCAATGCCTCTCACGTTAAAGGGATACTCAATCTGACCATCCCGCTATCGGAGTCTCCAGTTTGGATTTTGGGGCAGTTCCTCTGGCAACTGGGTTTGTCTACTGAGTCACGAAGACCAATGGAGGATGGACAGAGGGTTCGGTATTATCGGCTGCATACTGGGGATGTCGAATTTATCCAGAAGGTGCTGGATTATCGGCAACGGCAGAGGGAGGATAGGGAACGGAAGAGGCAAGAATCACTTGAGCGAGATGCGGCACATAAGGCTAGAATGCAGTTTCAATATGGAATTAATGCTCCGTCCACACCCCCCAATAATGAAAGTGGAGATAATAATCGGGGGGGTATGGACACAGATGCAGAACTCAGTGATTATTGGTGGGATAAAGTTAAATATTACGCTCGATTAGCGATTAAGCGGGTGGAGTACAGTGTAGAATCAGTTAAAGAATTACTCAGTACACTAACGAGTGATGAGCGGTGGGGCGTGATGCTGGAGTTTGAGGATACAAGACCTGATAAGTTTGCTCAATTGATGACAGATGTGCCGCAATGGACTGAATGGATGGGGTGATTTTTCGGCACAGATTGCGATCGCTAACCATGTCAATTCCTCCCAAGCAAAAAAAACTAACTTTTTTTACTTGTATATTCAACTTCATAATCTCAAACAAATACACAAATACACCCACTTTCGTGCGTTCACATACAAGTTACGGGAGCAAGTTGGATCTCAAGTGGACTAGTACAGCACGGCGGAAATAAACCACCCATTCCCAATCAACAAAACCCTTACGCTGTCTTCATTTTTAATTTTTAATTTTTAATTCCGCCTTGCGGTACTAGTGTGTTGATTTGGGACGAGAAAAAACCAAGAGCAGATTCTGACCAATTAAAACTCTTATACCATGTCAAACTAAAAGACAAAGTGTTAACGGAGGTTTTTAAAGATGGATTCTGTAGCCCAACTTGAGTCAGGATGGCACGATAGCGCACTTGAGAGCATTATAAATATAGTCAGAGCGCCTGATGGTGATTTTGAGAGTATTGGCAACCTCGCAAATACTGTTGCTGATTTGCATAGCTTACAAAAAATAATAGAACTTCTTCATCGCACCCCACAAGGAAAACAAGCATTTGAAAGACGTTCAAGATTAGGTGATATCGATCTCCAAAAACTTTATCGCTTACCTCCCAATACACTTGGATATAGCTATGCTGAACATCTGCTCAAAAACAATTTGCAACCTTTACACTCTGGGCAAGTAGAGAATGATTACCAATTTCTCGGAGCGCATATCACAGAAACACACGACATTTGGCATATTATTACTGGATGCGATACAAACATTCTTGGAGAAATTCAATTAGAAGCTTTTTATGTTGCCCAACTACACTTTTCACGTTTCTGGTTAGCATTATTGGCTAAAAATCTTGTCAAAGCCGCTATTTACGATATTGAGGTTTCAACAAAATATATGGATGCAATAACTAAGGGATGGCTAATGGGAAAACAGTCCCTGCCCCTTTTTGGTATTGAATGGAATTCCTTGTGGTCAAAACCATTGGAGAATATCCGTAATGACTTCAATATCATTCTTTGTGAAACTTAATGATATAAAACTGTTGCAACTACTGTTAGTCGTTGAGTGTGAATCTGAAAGTGATGTTAGCTTCTCTAATAAACCAAATTTTTATCTAAAGAAAAATCAGGTTTTTCGATTCTTGTTAATTTGTCTAACCATCTTGATGCTTCGTTATAAGATTTGAACTGTTTTTCACTAATACCAAACTGTTAAAAATCTGGCATTGACAATCTTTTGGAGTTCAAAAAGTTCACATCACCGAGTCAAAAATTTGTTGTGCGGTTAGATTGAACTGACAAAAAGTAGGAGACACTATAAGGTTTGTTCCTCTAAAGGGTGTCATCTGATATTCACCATCAATAAGTTCACAGACAAAAATAGTCGGAACTTTGGGACTACCAATAAATACACGTCCACCCAAAGCTGCATAATCCACAATCCAATATTCAGGTATACCCATAGCTTCATAGTCACGAAGCTTATCGTAATAATCATCCTGCCAGTTGGTTGACACTACTTCAACTATTAGTTTGACCGAACTAGCATTATGGATAACTGATTCCTTCTTCCAGCGTGTTTCGGTATCAATAGTTTCTTGATTTAAAACAATAATATCCGGTTCGTACCCTGATTTCTCTCGGAATGGTTTAATAATGGATTCTTTCGGTATAGTCCAGATACCGCGTTTACCCATCTCTCTAATTGTGATCAGTAATTCTTCAATCAAAAAACCAGCTAAATCAGAATGCTCCCCTTTAGGCTTTGGCATCTCCACAATCACCCCATCATGTAATTCATAACGTACTTCTGAGTTTTCTGGATACCATTCAATAAATTCATCGAAAGTCAGTAGCTTTAGTTCCGATTGTGTTTGACTCATAAAAGTTACTGGATTTATTTTTACTATTCATCTATCCTTTCTATTATGCTAACGAAGCGATGATGCTCCCTTTGAAGGCTGAGTCCTCGTCTAAACCCTGTAACCCACAGCGTACACCGATCTCAGCCCCTGCGATCGCCGTTTCTATGTCAATCGCCGTTTCTATGTCAATTGAACAAGTTTATTTAATTTTGAGAGATTACCAACAGCTAGTCTCCATAATCGGCTCGGCTATTGGGATAGCTGATAGTGAACCAATATGGAACGCATACCTGGGGCAGTGACAGGTTTGGGTTAACAATGGATAGCAGGTGTACGTCTGTGATGTGCGATTGCCTGGTGGGGGTGTAGATCGATAAAGCTTTGGTAAAGAGTCGAGTTAATTCATGCTTTAGATTTAGTCTCCCCAGCTTTTTTAGAAACAGCAATTGCACCAACTCCAAACAATAGACCTAGTAGGGAAGTCGGTTCAGGTACTGATCTAGATGAAGAACTCAGGGTAATATTGGCAGCAGAATCTTGATAGATGTATGTTCCTGCCCGTCCCACTTCACCCGTCAAGGTAATTTCAGAGCTTGAAGTTTTTTCTAGGGTATATCTTGGAGCATCAAAAGCAATGCCAAAATCAACTACTAAATTCCAATTCGACCTAGAATCAAGCTCAAAATCAACATCTGGGGTTGAGTTACCGCCATTAGTAGATCCTGGATTCAAATTCAGGTCTAGATTGTTGACGGATAGCTCCCAATCGCTCAAAGTCCCGGACTCTGAGTAAACCACGAATCCTGAATATTCGCTTTCTTCTGGCAAAGAGTTCGTAAGGAATGGGCTAGTAGCATCGACTAAGGTAAAATCACCTGAAAATTCTTGTCTAGTTAGAATCGCTCCCTGTACGGGAGTAGCATGAAATACGCTTGCAACTACCAAACCAATCACGGCGACGCTAACTTTGGGGAGTCGAACTTGATTCATGGATTGGGTATGCTATCTAAAATTGTTGAAGGTATGCTATCACATCCTTGGCAACTTAAGATATCTCAGAAAAACTTACTTCCATAGCGATCGACCATTTTTAAATGACTAAATCGCTTAATAGCATCCGATGGTCTGAATTTCCACCTTTAATAGTTTTACAATCTACAACTTTGATATCATTACTAACAAAAATATGATCTATTGGCAGCTTAAGTACGCCTATAATCAAGGCTGGTAAATGAACATGCGTTGCCGATTCAACCCATGAAGGTTCTATCCCAAAGCCCAATTTTGTATTGTGTAGACCCGTTTTTTCAACTAGCCTTTTATAGTATGGCGACCAAGGAGTTAGGTTTAAGTCACCTGCAAATATTAGTCTTTTATCCTTTTGAGTTTGCAAGTACTGAGTTATTTCAGCTAATGCGGTGTTACGTTTCGCAAAAAGATCAGGTTTAATCGGTACTATTGGGTGGGCTGCTACCAAAGTAATATTTTTATTACTAATTTTTACAGATGTACTTAAAATCGTTCCTGCAC
>NNBV01000160.1_pt1 | contig 13414 bp, 5 predicted proteins | sample 1173771 | NCBI WGS metagenome assembly NNBV01 (sample SAMN07173938, study PRJNA388173) | plant metagenome | isolation source: symbiotic tissue sample KVS11 | place: Norway: Troms, Kvaloya island
ATGCGTGAAAGTGAGGAAGCACTGAGAATGTTGCTTTTTATTGAAGCATCAGATCCAGAATTAAGAACCTTGCGTTGGGAAAAGTTATGTGCCCCTATCGATGGTGACTGGCAATTATTAGCACTAAACCAGCGAGTGCCATTTTCTTTCTACATTCCGGCAATTACTGACCGCCGCTTTCCCCCAATTGGGCGGCGAGACTTGCGGGCGCTGGTTTTAGTTGCTAGTCCCAGCGATTCCCAAAAGTATAGATTAGCCGAATTCGATGTTGAAGCCAGTGTTAATAGCGTTAAGTCTGCACTGGGAGAAATACCTTGTGATGTCTTAGCAACTGTTGCTGGAGCCATCGGTTTACCCACGCTAGAAGAATTGTGTACCCAACTGAGCGATCGCAATAAACAGTACACCTTACTCCATTTTGTCAGTCACGGTAGAGTCCTAGATAATGGTGAAACCGTCCTCTACTGGTCAAAAGCCGATAATACGGTAGAAGCGATCGCTGCGACACACTTACTAGAGCGATTGCGCCCATTACGTGGAGCCAAAGGGCTACCGCACTTTACCTTTCTTTGTACTTGCGAGAGCGCCAGTCCTGATGCTGAAGGATCATTAGGAGGATTAGCGCAAAGATTAGTGCGGGATTTGGGGATGCCTGCGGTGGTAGCAATGACTGATAAAGTCACGATCAAAACAGCCCAAACCTTAGGAGAGAAATTTTATAAACAACTGAGAGCATCGGGAGAGGTGGACTCCGCCTTGCATGAAGCGACAGCCGCCTTAGCAGAGCGCGGTGATGTTACAGTTCCAGCATTATTTAGCCGCTTAGGTGGGCGACCCTTATTTAGTGACCAACTCGATCGCGAACTAACCAACGCCGAAATTAAATATGGATTGGAACGTCTGAGGGAATTGTTACCACAAAGAGCGCCAACACTGCAACTAAAATTCGAGATTCCTGCCCAGAAGTTAGAAAATATCTTGGGGACAGATGTGGCAGCCTTGAGCAAAGAAGCCCTCAAAGAACGAGAGCAGGTATTAGCAGAAATTAATAACTTCTGTGAGGAAATACTAGACCTCAACTTTCACGCTTTGGCATTAGATAAGCAACCACCAAATTATGATTCTCGTTGTCCCTTCCGAGGCTTGTATCCTTTCCGGGTGGAAAACCGGGAATTTTTCTTTGGGCGGGAAGAACTCATTGTCCAACTGCAACAAAAGCTGAGTGAACACAACTTTTTAGCCGTGTTAGGAGCTTCAGGGAGTGGCAAATCATCGGTAGTATTGGGAGGATTAATACCGCTACTACAGGAAAAACAGGGTGATTTGCAATTAGCATACATGACACCAAGCTCTCACCCCATAGAAAAACTGCAAGCTAGTCTTTCCCCAATTCAAGGTGAATCTTCAATCTTAGTAATAGACCAATTTGAAGAATTGTTTACCCTCTGTGCTGATGAATCAGAGAGAGTGACTTTCATCGAGAAATTGTTAAGCCTGATTCCATACCAAAAAATTGTTGTCACCATGCGGGCAGATTTTTGGGGTGAGTGTGCCCCCTACCGCAATTTGAAAGATTTGATGGAAGCTAGGCAAAAACTAATTGGGCCAATGGATGCCACGGAACTGCGGAAAGCAATGGAAATGCAATCTGCAAAGGTGGGATTACGCTTTGAAGCAGGCTTGAGTAATGTAATTCTCGATGATGTTCAAGGGGAGCCAGGAGCCATGCCACTGCTGCAACATGCACTGCTAGAGTTGTGGAAGCGGCGACATGGTAGATGGTTGCGGGCTGTGGAGTATGAAGCGATCGGGGGTGTTAATATGGCGATCGCACAAACTGCCGATGATGTTTACAATACTTTGTCACCCTCAGAACAAGACCAAGTTAAAAATATCTTCATCCGCTTAACCCGCTTGGATGAAAGCGCCGGAGAGAAACGCCGGGATACAAGACGGCGAGTTTGGTTAGATGAACTAATACCTGCGGGTAGTGATTTGGCAGGTACTAAGCAGTTGGTGCAGCAGTTGGCTGGTGAAGGGGCGCGATTGGTAGTTACCAGTGTAGATGAATCTACAAATCGAGAAGAGGTGGAGGTGGCACATGAAGCCTTAATCCGCTACTGGCCAAGATTGCTCAAGTGGTTAGATGATAACCGAATTAACTTGCAACTCCGCGAAACTATTCGTCAGGCAGCTTTGGATTGGGAAAAGCAGCAAAAAGACGAAAACTATTTGGTGCATCGGGGGGCAAGATTAGAAGATGCTCAGGTGTTAGCGAAACACACTAATTTTCTCAACCAATTAGAGGCTGGCTATGTTGACGCTTGCGTAGAATTACGCCAGCGCCAAAAAAACGAAAAAGAAGCGCGTCGCCGTCGAGAAATTAGAATAGCTTGGGGAGTCGCAAGTGGAGCATTCCTTGGCTTGCTTGTAACTGCTGGTTTAGGATTAGAGACTTGGCGTCAGAAACAACAAGGGGAAATCACTAAAGCTGAGGCACTTGGCCGATATTCTTTATCACTCTCTGATTACTATCAAGATTTGGATGCACTTGTTGAAGGGATTAAGGCAGGAAAAATCTTACAACAGCAAAAAGTCACTCAACCTTTGGTTATCGAAGCATTGCAAAAAGTAGTTGATCGAGTGAGGCAACGTAATAGTTTAACTGGACATCAAAATATTGTAAATACGGTAGTCTTCAGCCCAGACGGTAAAACTCTCGCCTCTGCTAGTGATGATAAAACTGCTAAACTCTGGGATTTAAATGGTAAGGAATTGCAAACCTTTAAAAGGGATGAGAAGGAGGTAAAAAGTGTTGTCTTCAGTCCAGATGGTAAAACCCTGGTTACTACTAGTGAGGATAATACTGTCCAGTTCTGGGATTTAAATGGTCGAAAACTAAAAAGCTTTAACAATCAGCTAGAGGTTACAAGTGTTGTCTTCAGTTCAGATGGTAAAACTCTGGCTACTGCTAGCAAAGATAATACTGTCAAACTCTGGAATTTAAATGGTGCGAAACCAAAAAATATTAAAATTATTAAATATAAGGGAACTGAAGGCAGTATCGTTTTCAGCCCGAATGGTAAAAATCTGGCAATTCTTGATGAAGATAATACTGTCAAACTCTGGGATTTAAATGGTAAGAAATTGCAAACATTTAAAGGACATAAAGAATATATCACCAGTATTGCTTTCAGCCCCAATAGTCAAAATATAGCAACTGCTGATGACGATAAATTTGTCAAAATATGGGATTTAAGCGGTAAGGAATTGCACAATTTTCAAAATGAGAATAGAATCACAAAAATATTTTTTAGTCCTGATGCTCAAACTTTAGCTTTTGCTAATTATGATAATATTATCGAACTTTGTGATTTAAACGGACAACAATTAACAATCTTCAAAGGGCATGAGCAAAATGTCACAAGTGTTGCCTTTAGCCCAGACGGCAAAACCCTCGGTTCTGCTAGTTCTGACAGCACTATCAAACTCTGGGATTTAAAGGATAAGCAAGCTAAAACCTTCAAAACATTCGGAGCAGGTAATGCTAATTTTACAAGTATTGCTTTCAATCCTAATGGTAAAACTCTTATCTCTGGTAATAATTTTGGTGCTATCGAACTCTGGAATTTAAATAATAATAAACCAACAACTTTTGGTGATCAGCAGCAAAATGTTACCAGTGTAATCTTCAGTCCAGATGGCAAAATCCTCGCCTCTGCTGAAGTTGCTAGTAACGAAAATATCATCCAACTTTGGAATTTAAATGGTGAAAAACTACAAACTTTTAGGGGACATAAAGGAAATATCAATAGCGTTATTTTCAGTCCCGATAGTAAAACTCTTGCTTCTGCTAGTAACGATAAAACTATCAAACTTTGGGATTTAAATGGCAAAGAATTAGAAACTCTTCAAGGGCATAAAGAATCCGTCAATAGCATCGCCTTTAGCCCCGACGGTAAAATTCTCGCCTCTGCTAGTAACGATAATACCATCAAGCTCTGGGATTTAAACGGTAAAGAGCCACAAACTTTCAGAGGACATAAAGGAAATGTCAATAGCGTTATTTTCAGTCCCGATGGTAAAACTCTGGTCTCTGCTAGTGAAGACAAAACTGTTAAACTCTGGGATTTAAATGGCAACGAATTGCGAACCATAAAAGTGCATAAAGGACGTATCAATAGTGTTGCTTTCAGCCCAGATGGTAAAACCTTTGTCTCTGCTAGTGAAGACAAAACTGTTAAACTCTGGGATTTAAATGGCAACGAATTGCGAACTCTTAAACATGAAGAAGCTGTAACTAGTGTAATCTTCAGTCCCGATAGTAAAACTCTGACTACTATCAATCAGGCAAGCATAATTATTTGGGATTTAAATAAGATTGCTTTAGATCCGCTCCTAGATAGTGCCTGTGATTGGACACAAAACTATCTCGTATATAGCCAGGATATGCCGGACGATGACAAGCATTTATGCGATGGTCTTGGCACTTCTCAATAGTCAAATAATTTTGGATTTTAAATTTTGGGTTTTGGATTGACCGTTCTCGTTTATGTGAGGTACACCCGTAGGGTATTGCCCCTACGGGAAGCCGTCTACATGAATTGCCCCTACACCTTGCGATATAACCTCATACCGTATCTGAATGGGAACCGTTATAAGTGTAGGTTGGGCAAAACTTTGTCCACCTACAACTAATTTATGCCCCGCAGCTTGCGAGTGTTATCAACTAAACTCTGTGCAAATTGATCAAATCTTTGAGAAAGCTTCTCATCTATAAGTTTACCCTCAGGACTGAAGGCACCCCAAGCTTGTCCGATCGCAATTTGTTCAGGGATAGACCAACAATGCACCCATCTAGTAATTAACCGTAGTTCATTTAGAGCGTTGCTATTAGACTGACCACCCAAAACACTAATAAATCCTGCCACTTTATCAGACAGTTGATCAAAGCTCATTAAGTCTAGAGCATTTTTCAGGACACCACTAACGCCACCATGATACTCAGGTGTCGCTAAAATTAATCCATCAGCCTGACTGACAGTATCCTGCAAACGCTGAACATCTGGATATTCTGGATACTCCTTAGCACCAGTGCAAAATGGTAGCTGCAACTGGCGTAAATCGAGAATTTCTACCTCTGCACCCACAGCCTCAACCCTTTGCGCTGCTACTTGTAAAGCAAGCTGGGTATAAGAGTTGGGTCTTAAACTACCACCAATACCAATAATTCTCACCATAATTAACCCACAAACTATTAACTAGCTACTATCAACAGATTTCTAAAAAACGGAATCGTTATGACTATGCTTATCTTAGCGATTTGTGTCAGAATGTGTCAAATTAACATCTACTGGGGATTGGGGAAGAAGCAAGGGAGAAGAGTTTTCCCCCTGCCCAGTCTTAACAGATGCATAATCTAGATAATGATCCTAGTTGCTCAACTTCATGAATAGCCGGAAGAAACTTGGGAATGCTTTTGTGTGGAAGTTAGACTAGATAAGAAAAGTGTAATTTCCAGTTATTACAATTTTTGCTAGAAGAATAGGCATAAAACCAGCGCTCAACTTGTGCCAGCAGACAAAGGGTAATTATTATGACAAATTTGGGAAAAAAAGCATTGATAAAAAGGCAGTCATCAAAGCGCATTGCTTGGGTTGATGCGTTGGCAAAGCCCGCACTGCGCTCAGTTACCGCCGCAGGCATCGCTGCTAGTTTGATTATGTTGCCAGGGATTTTCGGGAGTACTCCCGTCTTGGCACAAAAGGCAGAAAGCACTTCTTTAAATTATGGCGACTTAATCAAGAAAGCGAAGGCGGGAGAAATCCAAAAAGTAGAGCTTGACGAAACCGAACAGTTAGCAAGGGTTTATCTCAAGGGGCAAAAGGAGAATACACCACCCCAACAGGTGAGACTTTTGGCACAAAACACAGAGTTGATTAACATTCTCAAAGATAAGAATGTTGATTTTGGCGAGGTTTCCTCTGCTAACAGTCGAGCTGCTGTTGGGCTGTTGATTAATTTGATGTGGATTTTGCCACTGGTGGCTTTAATGCTGTTGTTCCTCCGGCGCTCTACTAATGCTTCTAGCCAAGCGATGAATTTCGGCAAATCCAAAGCTCGCTTCCAAATGGAGGCAAAAACTGGAGTGAAATTTGAAGATGTAGCTGGGGTTGAAGAAGCTAAAGAAGAACTTGAAGAAGTTGTGACTTTCCTGAAACAGCCGGAAAGATTTACTGCTGTAGGCGCACGGATTCCCAAAGGTGTGCTGTTAATTGGCCCCCCTGGTACTGGTAAAACTTTACTAGCAAAAGCGATCGCAGGTGAAGCAGGTGTACCATTCTTCAGTATTTCCGGCTCAGAATTCGTGGAAATGTTCGTTGGTGTGGGTGCATCCCGTGTGCGCGACCTTTTCAAGAAAGCCAAAGATAATGCCCCATGTCTAATATTTATCGATGAAATTGACGCAGTCGGTAGACAAAGGGGTGCTGGGATCGGTGGCGGTAACGATGAGCGCGAACAAACCCTCAACCAACTGCTCACCGAAATGGATGGTTTTGAAGGTAACACAGGCATCATTATTATTGCTGCCACTAACCGCCCAGATGTTTTAGATACAGCGTTACTCAGACCAGGACGCTTTGACAGACAAGTAATGGTCGATCCACCCGATCTCAAAGGGCGACTGGAAATTTTGAAAGTCCACGCTCGGAATAAGAAAATCGATCCTAGCGTATCATTAGAAGCGATCGCTCGCCGCACTCCTGGTTTTACTGGCGCAGACTTAGCTAACCTACTCAACGAAGCCGCTATTCTCACCGCTAGAAGACGCAAAGAAGCTGTTACCCTTTTAGAAATTGATGCTGCTGTAGATCGAGTTGTTGCAGGTATGGAAGGTACCGCCTTGGTAGATAGCAAGAGCAAGCGCTTGATTGCCTATCATGAAGTTGGCCATGCTTTAGTCGGTACGTTGCTCAAAGACCATGACCCAGTGCAGAAAGTTACATTAATTCCACGGGGACAAGCACTCGGATTAACTTGGTTTACTCCCAACGAAGAACAGGGGTTAATTTCGCGTTCCCAACTCAAATCTAGGATTACTGCTACTTTGGGTGGTCGCGCCGCCGAGGAAATCGTTTTTGGTAAGCCAGAAGTGACCACAGGTGCAAGCAATGACTTGCAACACGTGACAGGGATGGCGCGACAGATGGTGACACGCTTCGGGATGTCAGAATTAGGCCCACTGTCACTAGAAAATCAGAGTGCAGAGGTCTTTTTAGGACGCGACTGGATGAATAAATCAGACTATTCTGAAGAAATTGCTGCCAAAATTGATTCACAAGTGCGCGAAATTGTTAACAATTCCTACATCAAGGCCAAAGAACTGTTGCAAGAAAACCGCATAGTTTTAGAGCGTTTAGTAGATTTGTTAGCAGAACAGGAGACAATTGAAGGTGATTTATTCCGCAAAATTGTTGCTGATAACGCTCAGGTAGCAGATGAACAATTGGCTGCACCTCATTAGGGATATAGGCAAAAGTCAATAGTCTATAGACTTTAGACTACTGAAAATCTAAAGGCTCAGATTCCCGACTTTTTTAAGAAGTCGGGAATCTTGTTGATAAAAAGTCAGAAGGGTACCTCAGCCTTCCCAAAAACTAGCACACACAAAGTCTTGCCACTGCAAAGCTTGGGGTATTGTATTATATATACCCAAGCAATGTACTACAAGTGGATATAAACGTCATGAAATATAGATTTTGGGCAAGCTATCTGCTTGCTGCTTTAGCATTTCTCCCCTTCGAGTCTGTAAACACTACTCAAGTTTTGGCAACAGAGTCAGTTTACCAACTAGCACAAGCTAAATCTGCTTACACCCAATATATGCAGCTTGGCTATAATGAAACCAAACGCAGAAACTATAGAAAAGCTTTATTGAATTTTCAGCAAGCAGAACGGCTACGTCCTGGAGATAGATATGCCACTTCTGCAATTAGAAATGTAACAGGTTACATTCAACGTGGTAGAAATCGCATCGCTTTTGTCCCTGGTAGACCTGGTAGGGTAAGGTCGGCTGGAACACGGGGAAATTGTTTTCCAACTGGACAATATATTATTCCCCTAACACCAACAGATAAGGAAGCTCAACGAACCACAGCAGAGCGTCCCACATTCTTTTTCTACATTCCTCAAACCTCGACAACAGTGCAAGCACTAGAATTTGTTTTGCGGGATGGTGATAGCATTGACCCATTGTATAAAGGAACTTTCAAACCTGTTGGGCAGAATGGGATTGTGAGTGTAAATGTACCTATTGATCAGCCATCTCTACAAATCGGTAAAGAGTATAATTGGACTTTTTCAATGATTTGTGATATAAGTAACCGCGATAAAGATTCCTATGTAGAAGGTACAATTGTGCGATCGCAAGATGAAAACCTATCTCTTCAGCTAAACCAACCAAACACAGACTTGGATCGGGCAGTTTTATTCGCCACAGCCGGATTTTGGGAAGATGCTCTGAGAACCTTAGCTAATTTACGCCGCCAGCGTCCGAACGATCCTGAAGTTCAGAAATATTGGGAAGATTTTTTAAATTCAGTAGACATTAAACAAGTTGTAAATAAGCCTTTATTGCCCTGTTGTACTGCTCAGAAATAGATTAAAAATTACTTAAAAACCCGGTTTTGATAGAGAAGCTGGGTTTTTTACCCTTCAATGTAAGATTAAGCGATGTCTACGACGGGCTACGCCTACGCAAATACTTGTAGCGTGGACGGTATCAATTCTCGCTAATTACTGCTGTAAGTAAAGCTGGTAGAGAGAACAGGAAGTGCGATCGCCTGATTTTCTACCGACGCCAACACTCTTCAAACGCTGGCATGTCTAAAATAACAATATTGTACATAGTTTCCGAATTTGGTATTTATGTGTCATTCCGCAAAACCCTAAATGGCTGATTATTGCTTTCCCATTTACGAATGTCCAAGTAGAGTTGTGTCTGGTGAAAGTAAATTTCTTCATAAGCAAGCCGCAAACTACGCTCAAGACTGTTCGGTTCAACATCAGCAGCTTTGTTAGAGCCAAGTGCTTTGCGTAAACCAAGCGACAGAATTTCTACTAAATGATGACCACAGCAGATTTGCCAAGGATCGTGATTATTGCTTTTTTGACTCTTTAACCGTTCTTGCAAATTTTTATCACTCAAAGAGAAAGCTTGGGATTTCTTCTTAATCTCCTGAATCAGCTTGAGTTCATCAATTTGCAGAGTTTGCTCATCAATGAACTTGCTAAATGTAATTCCCTCAAAGGTTAGGTTTAATCCGTCACATTTAGATATCCAAAGCAAATAACCTACCGACATCCCATTTTCAACTACTACTGATTTTATGTCTCGATTAAACTGAGCAATTTTCTCTTCAGAACCAAATTCAGCGAGTACTTTGTTAAATGCTGGTGAGTTAATCAGTATAGTTTCAAGGTCATGGCTGTCAGTGTAAAGAAGATTAGGACTGGTGTATAACAAAGTTTCAAGGCGATCAAAATCTGCATCAACAATCGCTAAAACTCCCTGAAAATTTGAGTGTTCCAAAATTTTTAAAATTTCAATAGCACGCTGTTTACTAGAGGGTTTTCCTGATGTTTCGACTAACTCGCAAACTAATTGGTCAACAAATCGCTTATAAAAAGTTTTATCAGAACTTCCTTCCACTAATAAAAAAGTTCCAGTATATGTGCTTCGTCGTAATCGAATTTGGTTAGCAACACGGTCAACTGTCAAAAAATCTCTCACTTGTGTGGCCCTTTCAGTTCAACCGTCAAATCCCAGCGATCTTGAATTATATCTGGTGAATGAGTAGCCATCAGTATATTTAAATCTGCAAGCTGGGTAATGTCTTGTAAGTCTTTTAAAAACTGAACTTGCCAACCTACATGAAGAGATAATTCAGGCTCATCAATTAAAACTAGAGAGTTAGGTTGAACTTTAAATAGTAGTTCATAAAGAAGAACTAACTCATGTTGCTCTCCAGATGATAAATCTATTGGCGAAAGAGCTTTTGAATCAGATAATGAGGATTTGTAAAGTGTAGTGAAAACAAATCCCTTGTCTTTACTAAAGTTTATCTCTTTATAAGAATAGGCAAATTTATTATTAATAATCTTCCTTAATAAATCGATCTTGCTTGCTATTTCATCAAAAACACTCAATTTCTTTTCCACATCCTCAACATATACCGACAAAGCATTTTTAGTGCTTTCATCTATATCTTGAGGCTGGATTTGAAATTCTGAATCTTCATCTTTATCTAAAAGACCTACTTCTAAAAGACGAGAGCGAGTTGCTTCAAGTTCGTTTAGTTCATTACGAAGTTGTTCATTCGTCAAATCTGCGGATAGCTGTTGCTTCACCACTCTAACTGGAAAAGTTCTGTCAAGAGATTGAGATATTGTACCGTATTCCTTAAATTTATCTTGCATGATCTGAGCAAGTTCATCAGAATAAGCAGACACAGTAGACATAGACAACATTGAAGATGTTCCACGATACGTTCTTCCAGAACGTTTAGGGACAAAATTCAGCAAACGTTGTGATTCAATGAGGCGAATATGAATATTTTTCTTCAATTCTTCTAGCCACTCAGGCTCTTCTTGTTGTCTTAAGTTTAAGGGCAATAAATTGTCAAAGCGCTCTAAAACTTCTTCTAAAGAAAGAGTTTCTCCAGTAGGATCATATAGCCATTTATGAGAAGCTATTCGTTCTAGCCCTGGTATCACCTTATCCAAAATCCCAAGCTGAAAGTCTATGTCAGAGCGAATATTTATTGGTTTTAGAGAAAAAAAAGCTGGCTCGGAATCAGGCTGATAAAATTTGAACATAATATTATTCTTTTCCGACTCCTCTGCCTTCTCGGCATTTTTTATAATTTCAATACTACTATTATTATTAAATTCAACTCGAAAAATTCTAAATGGGATAGCTTTCAATTCTGCATTTCGGGAGTTAAAAAAACTATTTAAAATTCTTAATATGGCTGTTTTACCAAAACCATTTGGCCCATGAATAATGGTGATTCGTTCATCCATGTTCAATGGAATCACATGGTCAAAAATTCCAAATAAGCCACTGACAGAAATTTGCTTAATTCGCATAGTTATTTAGTCCTATAAGCATTGGCCTCATGATTTTGATTGTAACTTCTATCTTTCTCTAGAAAGCACAGGAAACCAGAGTTGCATTTTTTTGTGTCCTCTTTCTTAGAAAGTTTTGGTCGTCGATTCGGTTTTAGGCGTTACCGAAAGGTAGTCGGCACACCCTGCGGGATATTGCTACAGATTTTCCCCTGTTTAACTAGGAGGCTAAAATCATAGTAGTTGAGCCAGTTGCAACAGCGATCGCACAATCAGGCATCATTTACCTCTAAACTGAGTTCAGCAATCTCCCAAGCTTTTTGGTACAGTATTCTAGAAAATCCATATCACGAGAATAGGCGATCGCTAATTGCAATTGCCAGTTTATTGCTCAAAATCTAGAACGCAGTTGCTATGATCAAACGCCTGCTTGTGGTAGAGTCTCCGGGAAAAGTCAAAAAACTTAGTCAAATTCTGGGTTCGGATTGGAAAGTTCTCGCCAGTTGTGGCCATATCCGCGAACTCAGCAATGAAGGGGACGATTCCTTGGGCTTTGTCATGGACGGCAGTAATGTAAGATGCAATTACGTCCCGCGTGACCAACGAGCGAAAGAAACAATCCAAAAACTCAAGTCTGCGGTGAGGCAGGTTGATGAAGTTGTCTTAGCAACTGACCCAGACCGGGAAGGTGAGACAATCGCTTGGCACCTGAAAGAAACGCTGGGTTTAAGGGAACCAAAACGAGTAATTTATACTGAGATTACAGCATCGGCGGTGCAGAGTGCGATCGCTAATCCTAGAAAACTAGACCAAAACTTAATCGGTGCTGGGCTGTGCCGAGATTGCCTAGATAAGTTGGTAGGTTATAAAGGTAGTCCTTTAGTTTGGGCATTGAATAACGGCGCTAAGAGTGTTGGCAGAGTCCAAAGCGCGACGTTGCATTTGATTTGTCAGCGAGAAAACGAAATTCTAGTGTTTGTTCCCCAAGATTACTGGAGTGTCTGGGTAGATTATGCTGAAGGATTCCGTGCTTTTTACAAAGGGACGGTTGATTCTGCAAAAGATGCAGCAGACCAAGAAACTGAAACTCATGATGACGCGAAAGTAGGTAATAGTCCAGAAACACCGGAGTCTAAGCGCGTTCTTTCCGAAGCAGAGGCAACACGTTTAGTTGAAGAAGCACAGCGACATTCTCATCAGGTGATTCATTTTGAAGGAAAAATCGTTAACCGCCAGCCACCGCCACCATTTACAACTTCCAGCCTTCAGCAAGCAGCCGGTTCAAAGCTGAGGTTTGCTCCCGACAAAACCATGATTGTGGCCCAAAAGCTCTATGAGGCTGGGCTTATTACATATATGCGAACAGACTCAGTGATGCTGAGTCCAGAATTTTGTGCCAGCGCCCGCAAATGGTTAGAGCAAAATGATCCGCAAAATGTACCGTCGCAAGTCGCCAAGCATCGCAGTAGCAAATCGGCTCAAGAAGCACATGAAGCGATTCGTCCAACGGATGTATTTCGTCCCTCAGTTCAGTTGCGTTTAGAACTTCCTGATGATGAGTTTAATTTGTATGTGATGATTTGGAAACGGTCAATTGCTTCTCAGTGTCGGGCTGCCCAATTGCGTAAAACTTTGGTGATTACTCAGTCTGGTTCCCTATTGTGGTCAGCCAGAGGGCAAGTGATTGAATTTTACGGTTATGCCCGCTATTGGAACAATATCAGCAAGGATAGTGTTTTACCTTCACTACAACAGGGACAAGCATTGAAACTGGAGAATGCTGGACATGAGCAAAAGCAGACTCAGCCACCACCCCGTTATAGTGAACCAAAATTAGTGCAATTGATGGAACGTAAAGGAATTGGTCGCCCAAGTACTTATGCTCCTACTGTTGCTACTTTAAAAAAACGAAATTATGTCGAGTTGAAAAAAGACCATCTGCAACCGACAGCGTTAGGGTTAGAAGTTGATGCGTTTTTGCTCAAAGCACTGCCGGATTTGCTAGAGGCGGAATTTACAGCGAAAATGGAAGATGCCCTTGATGCCATTTCCGAAGGAAAGAATTCTTGGCAGCATTATTTAACTAGTTGGAATCAGAATTATTTTGTACCAGCGCTCTCCAAAGCTAAAACTGTAATTCCAAGTTCTTCAATAGTAAAAGCTAATGTGATAAATGAGCGCAAATATGAAACTTCCAGGACGCGATGCCCTGAATGCAAAAATTTCCTCGCCAAAATTCCGAGCAGTAAGGTCAAAAAGAAATATTTCCTCAAATGCACAAAAG
>NNBV01000400.1_pt1 | contig 13393 bp, 13 predicted proteins | sample 1173771 | NCBI WGS metagenome assembly NNBV01 (sample SAMN07173938, study PRJNA388173) | plant metagenome | isolation source: symbiotic tissue sample KVS11 | place: Norway: Troms, Kvaloya island
TTCATAGTGCTTTATTTGAGGTAGCCAATACCTGAGTTCAACAGTTTCCTGCGTACATTCCCGAAGTTGAATGCGGATAGTTTGCACTTATTTGCTGATAGATTTGAGGATTTCCGTGATTTCCTCTATAGTAGCTTCTTCGAGTAAAATCCTGTTTCCAGTATCAGGATCAAGAATTACCACATCAAATTGCTTTCCTGGATGAGATTTATGCCATTCTTGATACCATTTGCGAATTTGTTCAGCTAAAGCCGCAACACCACCCACAATGCCAATAATAGTAGCGATCGCCGCCAAAGTTCCCTCTTTTTGAGGTGGAACTTCATAGCTTCCCGATATTCCCGGAATTTCTAGCAAAGCCTCGGCTGCTGTTGGTGCGCCTTCCCCTTCAATTCCAACTTGAATTTCTGCCATAGCTCATCTGCAAATTTATACAACATACTGTATATTCTGCGTTGAAATAAGGATAATACTCACCCAAAGACACAGAGACAGCAAAATTATTTACTTAGTGTTGTACCAATTGTCTAAAATAAGACAACAGATCCAAACCTGGAAACCCAGATTAAATCTGACTTTCAAAAATTACGAATTACGAATTACGAATTACGAATTAATATGTCTCTTGCTCCTTGGCGAGGTGCGATCGCTCATGCACTCCATCGCAACCGCAGCCTTGTTTATGCCCGTTATCTGCAACTAGCAACGCTACAAGCGAATGGTCGCCCCGCCAATCGTACTCTAGTCTTTCGCGGTTTTCTAGAAGATACAAACCAGCTAAGATTTATCACTGATAACCGTAGCGCCAAAGCTGACCAAATACAGCAACAACCTTGGGCAGAAGTTTGTTGGTACTTCCCCAATACACGAGAACAATTTCGCATCACTGGCTGTTTGACTCTGGTAAGCGGTGATGATTCTCACCAGAATTTCCAGCCAGCCCGGATCGCAATGTGGCAAGAATTAAGTGATGCGGCGCGTTTACAGTTTGGTTGGCCCTATCCTGGTAAACCCAGAATCCAAGAAGCAGGAGCCTTTGAGCCATCACCGCCTGATCCTGTTGAACCAGTCCCTAATTTTTGTCTCCTGCTACTCGATCCAGTTCAAGTAGACCATTTAGAATTACGCGGCGAACCACAAAATAGATGGCTTTACCACCGTAATCAACAGCAAGAGTGGTCTAGCGAAGCGATTAATCCGTGATTTAGCCAAGAGTCAAAAGATTGACCCTACCCCTTCCAAGGTGCGTAAAAATTTTGCTAAATAGATTCCTCTATAAGCTCTATACTCTGTGTCCTCTGCGCGGCAGTCGCTCATGGGGGAAACCCCCATCGCGCAGCGTCTCGTAGAGAAGACCGCGCTGCCTTGCCTCTGTGGTTAGAAAAAATACTTTTAAACCACAGAGGCACAGAGATCGCTGAGAAAAATAAGAGACTTTACGAGTCACTTTCAAAGGGCTAAAGATTGACCCTTAACCCTTGACTTTTAACTAAATGCCAGCACCATCTAGAAATTGCTGGATGGTCTTATCTTTGAGGTTGCACCAGCGAGGATCGTGGGTTAGCTCATCCTCTTTGGTGGCTAAACAACCCACTAAAACAGGAGTTTTTTCTGAAGAATTGGTGCGCTGAAGAGTTTGTATTTGTTCTTCCAACGCCTCAATCCGGTCTACTAAAGCACGAATTACTTGAGCTTCTGAATCTGGTAAGTTATTGTGTTCAAGAGGTGAAACCCGAACTCCAGAACGATACATAATACGCCCAGGCACCCCTACCACAGTACAGTCTGAAGGTACATCCCTTAGAACAACAGAACCCGCACCAATACGGACATTATTGCCAATTTGGATATTGCCCAGTACCTTCGCTCCAGCCCCGACTACGACATTTTCACCGACAGTTGGATGGCGCTTGCCACATTCTTTACCAGTACCCCCAAGGGTGACGCCTTGATAAATTAGGGCATAGTCTCCCACGATCGCAGTTTCACCAATTACTACACCCATCCCGTGGTCAATAAACACACTTTGCCCAATTGTTGCACCAGGGTGGATTTCAATTCCAGTCAAAAACCGAGCCAAGTGAGAAATCAGGCGGGGAAAAAAGGGAAGACCAATACTATACAGCCAGTGAGCCAGCCTATGGAATAGCAGGGCTTGCAAACCAGGGTAACAAAATAAAACTTCCAACCAGTTACGGGCAGCTGGGTCACGTTCAAATATGATACGAAAGTCAGCACGCAGTATAGATAGCACGAGATAGCACCCTCGGAAAGCACAACAAGCTACTCTCCCATATTATCCTCTCAAGTGTTACACCTAAAAATTGGAGATTGGGGATAGGGGATTAGGTCTGGTTATTCTCCTTCATCCCCCACTCGCCACTCTACTGCTGTTCCACTTTCAGAGTGTAATCCTGCTTGACCCCAGGATTAAATGTCCCTACCCAAATCCGATATGTGCCACTTTTCCAGTTGCGATCGCTAACGCTAGCATCTTTACTTTTGCCAGTGTCATCGCCGCAACGAATCGTAGTTTTATCTGGGCCTTGAATGAGTAAAGTTGTGTCGGTGTTGTTGCTATCGACTTGGATTGTTAGCTGGGAAAAGTCATTTTCCAAAACCATAATATGATCTGGATTGGGATCAGCAAAACCAATACAGGCTTTTTGATCGCGATCGCGGTTACTGATGGCAGACAATGAGTAAGAACCACCTGTAAACCCCTGCACTGTTCCTTGGGCTGGATCAAAATTTGTTGATAAGTTTAAAGCGCCAAAATTTGCTGTCTCTGCTATTACAGGCGTAGCTGTGATGGCGGTAAGTATAGCCAACAGCCAACCGCCGTGAAGAAGTCGGGGGCGACAGTATTTCATAGTAGCCCTCCAACAGGCTTTTAAATTAGTAGTTATATATACATATTCTAATGAAAAAATTCCAGTAAAATTTCAGTCTGGTGTGCCACAATCAAATGTGCCACAAGTAATGACTTTGAAGGCAGGCAGGTAATTGCTAGGTTGTATATTGATCTAGACAGCAGCTACAATTTTGCAACTAATGATTTAGATGTAATTACCTCTTTTGGACTAGACAACTTCAGCTAGCGTGTTTAGTTTATTACGCCAATATTGTGGTTTCATTTGAACGATAAATGGACAGTCTCCGCTCAAGCTGTACGTAAACGTTCAATATCCTTAATTGGCGGCGCACCAAACATACGGGAATATTCACGGCTGAACTGTGAGGGACTTTCATAACCCACCTGATAGGCAGCATTGGCGGCATCGGAGTTTTCGGCAAGCATCAAGCGACGCGCTTCTAATAGTCTTAATTGCTTTTGATATTGAAGCGGACTCATTGATGTTACTTCCTTAAAATGGTGATGGAAAGATGAAGGAGACATACTAGCTTGCCCAGCTAGCTCCTCAATCCGCATCGGCTTTGTAAAATCAGCCTTGAGAAGTTTTATCACCTCGGCAATGCGCTGCATATTGCTGCCGGATGTAGCAATCTGGCGGACAGCTTCACCCTGTTCACCCATTAAAAGGCGATAATACATTTCGCGGATAATCATCGGCGCCAGTATGGGGATATCCTGTGGCGTATCTAAAAGCCGTGTCAGTCTTAGGGCACAATCGATCAAAGATGCATCAACGTTACTTACAAACAAGCCTCTGACAGAGTTTTCTTTCTTAGGCGTACCTGGTCTAATTTGGGCAATAATGTCACAGAGTTGCCGTGGGTCTAAATTCAGCTTGAATCCTAAATAGGGCTTGTCTGGCGTGGCCTCGATAACAAATCCACTGAGCGGCAAATCAACCGAGACAACAAGATATTGAGCCGCGCCATAACGATAGGTTTCCTCACCCAATAAAGCTTCTTTTTTACCCTGAACGACGATGCCAAGAATAGGTTCATAAACACACTGTAATGCGGTGGAAGTAGAAGATTCCCGCATAAATTCCAGTTTATTTATATCTGTTTTGTGGACACCGTTCCCCTTGCCGTCAGTGTGCCTCTCTAATAATGCTGCCAGTTCTTTACACTCATTGACAGCCGCGCCATGCTTCAGTATTTCAATCGCCATGCTGGCTTCCTGAGTGATTTAATCATTTTTCTTTGATGATTGTAGAACATCTTTGCCTACTCATAAAATCTGATTTTGGAGAATTAGGCAATAAAACGCGAGCTTTGTGCATTTAAAACTCTGGATTACAGGCATATTATGAACACATCGAATAAAACAGTCAAAGGATAAGGCAATGACAAAAGACAAGACAAACATAGAAAACAAAGTTGTTATCATCACTGGAGCCAGTAGCGGAATTGGTGAAGCTACAGCCAAATTGCTAGCTAAAAATGGTGCAAAAGTTGTTTTAGGCGCACGACGCACGGAAAAACTGGAAAAAATTGTTGAGGATATCCACAAGGAAGGCGGCACAGCAGAATTCAAGGCGGTGGATGTCGCTAATCGTGAGGATATGAAAAAGTTCATTCACTTTGCTCTAGATAAGTTTGGCCGCGTTGATGTCATCTATAACAACGCAGGTGTTATGCCCCTTTCCCCGATGAACGCCCTGAAAGTTGAGGAGTGGGACACCATGATTAATGTGAACATCCACGGCGTTTTGAATGGCATTGCTGCGGGTTTGCCCATCATGGAAGCGCAAGGCGGCGGTCAGTTTATCAATACTGCTTCCATCGGCGCACATGTGGTGGTGCCTACCGGTGCGGTTTATTGCGCGACAAAATATGCTGTTTGGGCCATATCCGAAGGGCTGCGTCAGGAATCGAAAAATATCCGCGTGACAACAATATCCCCTGGTGTTGTTGAGACTGAACTCGGCTCTGATATCACGGATGATTCTGCAAAAGGCGCTTTGAAAGAATTTCGCAAAATTGCACTGACTCCAGATGCGATCGCAAGAGCCGTCTTGTATGCCGTGTCCCAGCCAGATGATGTCGATATCAATGAAGTAATTGTCCGCCCCACAGCAAGCGCATTCTAATCTTGGGAAGATAGCGGCGCTAGGGACACTACTAGGAGATAGAGTCAAGGTAGGCGTTACTGCCTACCTTGACTCTATTTTTTGTCATTCTCCAAATATTATGTAGGCGGCCGCCTCATCACAGACACCCTAGAAAAACGAATTATTTATGGAGTTTGAAGAAAACGCCACCTTTGAGCGATCGCGTGTCAGTTCCATAATTACTAACTGTGAGCGATCGCAGGTTATTAAAAAATGGTTTACCCAAGACTTCCGCTAGTTTGAGAATCGGTACTTGACGCTCTAACAAATTCTGGCTCTTTGTCCAGTCAAGATATATATAGCCTTGGTTTGGTAAGGGAATTACAGCAATACTATCTTTGAAGTTGGGATTGTCAATTATGGAATTATTCTTGATTGTGAGAATTTCATCCATAGTTTCTAAGTCAGAGGTGAAAATTTCGTAATTTCCTAAAGTTGTATGCAATCCCTGTACTTTTGTTTCAATGCTGAAAGATCCTCCTTCTTTGACATCACTTTTTTTGGTAGCCGTGGTTAACTCTGTCCAAGCAGAGATTTTTTGCTGATCTATAGTTAACGGACTGATACTGAGTCCATTGGATGAAGCGATCGCATCTAATCGAGCAACCCCTTGTTCTACACCCTCGGATTTTTCCACTACAAAAATCCAATGGGGGGTTGTTTGCTCTTTCTCAGGTAATAATGCTATGGCATATTCTCCTTGTACCCAGCTAAAAATATCCTCTGGTAAGTTTATACCCCAGCGTTTTTGAACATCCGCCAAAGGTTTGGCTAACCGAGAAACTACATCTTCCCCTGAACCATATAGAGTTGCTGTTGCTTGTTTCCAGAGTTTAGCTAAATCACTGTCAGCCAAATTACCCAAATTTGAGCCGGAAATTGCTAAACCTGCGGATGCTGGAATATACTGCAATGCTCCCACAGGTTTAGATAGCGGTGGAGATGGAGGGACAATTTCCGATGAAGTCAAAAAGGTAGTTTCTGCTAGCAATCCTTTGGGGTTCAACGCCAGAGAAATGATTTCGCTGTCATAAGTTTGTTCTGGCAGCTCTAACCCTTGCCATTTGGCCACGATGGGAAGATTCAAGAAAGCTACAGCTAAACCCCCTTTGGGCAGTTCTTTGGTAGCTTTTTGGTATTCGGGGGAGCTAGTCAAATTCAGATCGGGCGCTTGGACGTTATTGATAGCATCTCGTAGCACCTTCGGATCGTTGGCAAATAATACAAAGCCTTCGCCGACAACAGCACCAGCAAGCAAATCCTGTTCTGGTTGAGAATTGTCAGAAATCAGCTTTACACCTTTATATTGTTCAACAGCTAAGTTTGCCCCAGCTAAGGCTCGTTTGGAAAATAACAATTCGACAAACTCGCGGCTTTTCTCCGGTTGCTTGGTTGCTAGTGCCAATAAATACCCTGGCTGCTGTCCGTTTTCTGGATCGCGATCGATATCTAAGGTAGCGATCGCTAATGTAATTTCGTTCCCTAACCAGGGTTGAACGTCTTGTTTATAATCTATGCCACTCTTGGCGAATAAACTGGTTTTGAGTTTAGATAGTTCCTCTTCACGCTCCAACGCCTGTAAACGCTCAGGATTTGTCAGTAATGAAACCATTACAGGGGAAAGTTTGGAGACGAAGATGGCTGCATTAGGCTGTCCGGTAGAAGCAATGAGGTTAGCCGGATTTTTGGCGAAAAACCAGTAAAAGCTAGCGATCGCAATTACTAGCAGTGCGATCGCCCCAGCTACGATAAAACCAATCAATGAACGTTGCCTATTCACATTAAACCTATTAAAAAAGACAATTTACAGCCATTTAAGCAGAAAGCCTAGCAGAATTTATCAGCCTTTTTAAGAATGGATACTCATGCAAAGGCAGAGATTTTCTGTCACCATAAATAGGATTAGGACTGTTTATAGGGAATTCTTTTAGTCAACCCATGAACCAAATTAGTGTGGAAGAACTGGCGCAACGTCTTTCTTCTAATGATGCAAGTATTCAGCTAGTAGATGTGCGTGAACCAGAAGAATTGGCGATCGCTAGCATTGAGGGCTTTGTTAACCTACCTCTGAGTCAATTTGCTGAATGGGGAGATCAAGTACCTACTATCTTCAATCCCCAAGCTGAAACCCTTGTGCTATGCCACCACGGCATCCGCTCTGCTCAAATGTGCCAGTGGTTGATTGCTCAAGGTTTTACAAACGTGCAAAATATTTCGGGTGGTATTGATGCCTATTCTTTATTGGTAGACTCTTCAATTCCCAAATATTAGCTTTTGCTTATATGCTCACTCAGATGGAACAGTAAGTTCCATCTGGCTTTTGCTATCCTAAAAACAGCAGCACACCACTTTCGGTATTTGTCAGAAAGTTTTGAATTTCGTAATCAGATATATCTGCACGGAAATCTTTGACTCAATCTAAATTATAGTTCGGCATTAGCCATTGCCAAAAAATACGTATCTAATAATACTGTTGCAAATGGAAGTTTGTGCAAAAATACGGTTAAAAATAAGCTCAATGAGGGTACATTAGAACTAACAGCTTTTACAAAAAAAGTTGAGCTACTATTTCGCCCTTACTTTTAAAAATGCTGTATATGTATTAATTTTAAAAATACTTATCATAAGAGAGTTGTATAATTTGCTATCTTAATAAACTATTAATATTCTCTGTTTTTGATTAAATCCACAAATTTTTTCAGAGTTTGATTAAAATTTGCCTTCAGCAAAACATACCATAATGGAAGTTCAGTTAACGAATCGACAACAGCACATACTTTGGGCAACGGTACGTCACTACATTGCAACAGCAGAGCCAGTTGGTTCAAAGGCTTTGGTCGAGGAGTACGACCTGGGTGTAAGCTCGGCGACAATTCGCAATGTGATGGGCGTTTTAGAAAAGTCTGGCTTACTCTACCAACCACACGCGTCTGCTGGACGTGTACCTTCAGACTCAGGCTATCGCATTTATGTTGACCAGCTAATTACACCCTCTCTGCGAGACGCTACGCGAACGGAAATTTTAGGGCGAGAAGTAGAGGTGGCGTTGCAAAAGCTTCTCCAGTGGGAAGATCGAAGTTTAGAAACCCTACTGCAAGGAGCCGCGCAAATTTTAGCAACCTTGAGTGGTTGTATTAGCTTGATCACTATGCCGCAAACCACTACAGCACTATTGCGACATCTGCAATTAGTGCAAATTGAAGCGGGGCGGATCATGCTGATTGTCGTGACTGATGGTTATGAAACACATTCCAAATTGATGGATTTGTCGCCAACACCAGAGGAACCACAACGAGATTCAGAGGTAATCGATCGCGAGTTGCAGATTGTTTCTAACTTTTTGAATAGCCACTTGCGGGGGCGAAGTCTCTCAGAATTAGCCTACCTCAACTGGAGCGAACTAGATCAGGAATTCCAACGCTACGGGGAATTCTTGAAAAACTCAGTTGCCGAATTGACTCGTCGCACTCATGCACCGACTGCAACCCAAATTATGGTTCGGGGTGTGTCAGAAGTTTTGCGCCAGCCGGAATTTTCGCAGTTACAGCAGGTACAAACGATTATCCACCTGTTGGAAGAAGAACAAGACCAACTATGGCGATTAATATTTGAGGAACCAGAACTGGAGGATGGTGCTAAACCAAAGGTAACGGTTCGCATAGGCGCAGAAAATCCATTAGAACCGATACGTACCTGCACCTTGATTTCTTCTAACTATCGCCGAGGTTCGATACCAGTAGGAAGTGTGGGAGTTTTGGGGCCAACGCGCCTAGATTATGAAAGTGCGATCGCAGTAGTAGCATCTGCTGCTGATTATCTCTCAGAAGCTTTTAGTTATTTCAATCCTTAAGAGGCTGTTTGAAAAGTCGCACAGGTTGTAATCCGGTTCGGTTAAGAATATTTGTAAGTTAGGTTGAAGGTCGTGAAACCCAACAAACCCTGCAAAATGTTGGGTTTCGTTCCTCAAATGCCATCTGCTTTACGATAGTGTTGCACCTGAGTGTAAGGTTACAAACCTGCAAACACAATAATTTGCGAAACTTCTTCCAGGGATGTCTAGCCCGATATTGCTAAGGCTGGACGATGATCAATCCAAGGGTTAGCCGCTTCTAATTGTGCTGCTAGGCTGATGAGCGTAGCTTCCGCCGCAGGTTTACCAATTAGCTGCACACTGATGGGTAAACCCTTACTATCAAAGCCTACAGGAATTGCGATCGCAGGTTGTCCAGTTGCATTCGCAGGCGGACAAGGGGCAACCCATTGAATAATATTTTGGAATGTCTCTTCTGGACTCAGCGAAGCCCATTCCCCTACGCGGATAGGTGAATGTAAATAAACTGGCAATACCAGCACATCCACGGTATCGAAAAATGCCACAATCTGGCGTGCCACTATCTGCATTTGAGAAACTGCTTGCAGGTATTGGGCAACAGAACCGGTGCGGGCAAATAGCCAGCGATTCAATGGCTGCAAGGCTTCAACCGGAAGTCCTGATGCTGCTACCCCAGCTTGCCAGACGATTTGAAATGGTTCAACTAAAGCACTGAAATCCGGGGATTTCTGTTCAACTTGGTGTCCGAGTTGTTCTAATAACTGGACTGTTTGGCGGACACCTTGCTGACAGTTGGCGTCAGCTTCTCCCAAAGGAGAAATGCTAGTGTCAAAGGCAATTCGTAAAGCACCGAGTTTTGTCTGAGTGGCGGCGAGAAATGATGGTTCAGGATCGGGCAACCAGTAAGGATCGCCTGTGACATAGCCAGATATAACATCCAAAAGGGCAGCAGCATCAGCCACAGTCCGGGCGATTGGGCCGTTGGCAGCAATTCCAGCGAGGCGTTCGCCTACAGGTGCTTTGCTCACTCTGCCCCTCGATGGTTTGAGTCCTACTAAACCACAACAAGCCGCAGGCCCCCGAATGGAACCACCGCCATCAGAACCTTGAGCGATCGCACACAATCCTGCTGCTACCGCCGCCGCCGCGCCACCACTCGAACCCCCAGGGGTGTATTCTAAATTCCACGGATTTCGGGCTGGGGGAAAACCCGTAGGTTCGCTGTACGGCAATGAACCTAATTCGGAAGTGGCTGTTTTACCGAGAATAGTAAAGCCAGCTTGCTTAATCCGTGTTACAACGCCATCATCATAGTTAGGAATATTATTAAGTAATGCCGGATTGCCATAAGTACAAGTAACGCTTGCTACAGCGTTGAGGTCTTTAATGGAAATTGGCACACCAAAAAATGGCGGTAGTTCTGAGGTAGTTGTCAATAATTCTGTTTTGGCTTTGGCATCTGCGATCGCTAGTTCTGCCGTCACCGTAAAATAACTTCCTAATTGGGGATTTAATTGCCCAATCCGTTCTAAATATATTTCCACCAACTCTAGCGGTGATACTTCTCGGCGACGAATTAATTGCGCCAATTCTAGTGCTGGAGTAAATGCTAAATCAACTTCATTCATAAATTAGTGAATGGGTAATTTTGTCTGCTTATGGGATTTTGAAACTGAAATTGTTACTTTAGCAGGATTTATGGGAATTATACATTTTATAGCTCCTAAGATTTGTGACTCATTTAGGATACTCAGATGCAACGCACGTGGTTATATTCTTACTCAAGTCATTTTAATTGTTTCGCATAAACTTTCGACAAATCCCTAAGGGGTATTTATGGCTAATCTAGAAATACTTGTTAGTGAATTGCCAACACTGATTCAGAATCTAAAACTGACTATTGGCGATTCTAATGAAATTATGGAACAAATTATCCTGATCAATAATGCTCAGGAAAAACTACGGAATCTAAAAAAAATAATTACTCAGGAATTGGGATTTGATAACATCAAAAATTCTGCGATCGCTACACTTCCGCGATTAATCACAGTAACTACTTTGTTTATGCCTAGTCTGGGATTAGCAGATCCTGCGATCGCAGAAAAATTTGGCAATTCAGAAACTAAAATTTCGTTAATAGATTTACAATCAAAAGTTGATGTTTGGATTGAATGGGGTTATTTTTTACAAGCAATAGCTGCTGATATTCTTAGTGATGTTCAATTGGTTAATCAACTCAATTCTGATATTAATCATTCAAGCATACCCACTGTATTTAAAGCAATTACTGGAAATTTAAATATTAAATTAGTCTTAAATAACTCTAATATTTTACAACGCCAAATTCAAAATATTAGCAATTGCCAAAAGGATTTGTTACATTTACAGGAAAAAATAAATTATATTTTTGATACTATTAAAACTAGTCATAGCTTATTAAAAATTTTATTAGGAGTGTCTGCTTTTTATGGTAAATCTGGCTTTGCTTTAGAGTGGTTAGATGATGACCACGAATTAATTATATCAAGTGAAGAAAAATTTCAAGAGTTGACAGATATTCTCAATGATTGTGATATTTTTCAAGAACAAATTGCTACTTTAATTATTCAGGGTGACGCTTTAAGGGAACAGGCAGAAGAAGCCTTAGAAAAGATTAAACAGCAAAATAGTAATGAACCGACTATTCCCCAGCAAGTAGAAATATTTCCAAAGTTTTCGACACCAAAAATAGTCCGTTCAGCTTTACTGATAGCCTCAAGTTTATTAATTTTGGGTTTTGGTGGTTGGAAAATTAAAGAGCAAAGTCCCAAATTTCAGCAGATGAGTCTTAGTTTAACTCAAGAAGGAAGTGCGTTCGTCCCAGACGCTGGCGCAGCCATCGCTAAGTTTAAATCTGCTCAAAAACTTGGACTAGAGGCAGCCTCTCTGGTTCAAAATCCACCGCATCCTCTAAAAGTCTGGCAGCAAGCAGAAACTAAATGGCATCAGGCAATAATCTTGTTAGATAGCATTCCTGATGAAACATCAATTTACAACCAAGCCAAGAATAAATTAGCTTACTATCAGAATAACTATAAATCTATCAGTCAAAGAGTGCTAATTGAAAAGAAAGCGGTAGCAAACTTAGAATCAGCCCAAAAGCTAGCAATAGAAGCTAATTCATTTGTCCAAAATTCGCCTCACTCACTACTAATTCAGCAGCAAGCAAAAGATAAGTGGGAGCAAGCAATAAATTTATTAGAAGCGATTCCAGAAAGTACGTCTGTTTCTATACAGGCTAAAGAAAAGCTTCCTATTTATAAAACTAATTATGCAGCTATTAGTCAAATATAGGAATTAATCTGTTTTGCAAACATTGAGATGCTCAAAACCCCGACTTCTTTAAAGAAGTCGGGGTTCTTTTTGTTCGTAACTCCTGCACAGATTGCTACATAGTGGTTCAGGGTAAAATGAGGTATATCCTCAAATATTTTATGGATAATTTATTGCGTCATTGCTTTGGTTGCTATAGCAATCTATATATTGAGAATTAATCCACCCCTCCCTTCCTACTATTCTATTGTTTGAGCTATTAGTAACACGCACGTTAACCCAAGGTGTTGGGCGACCTTGAAGTGATGCAATATCAGGCTTGAGTAATGTGATATTGTTGCCATTGTCTAAACCTGCTGTTGACTTTCCGCCAGGTGTGGCACGTAAAGCTAATTGCCCCGATTGTAACCCAGTTACTTCGCAGAGTGCAGGCTTAACCTGAGCTAAATTGCCAGTACATTTTAGGCTGCTACTACGCATCCAACCTTCTAAGCCTTTTTCTTTAGAATTATCTGCATCGATAACACTAACGTAAATCCAGTTTTCAAGACCTTTAGCTAGTACTTGTAACTTTGCGTCTTCATATAAATTAATTGCACCTCCATCTTCAAATTCTCCTTGCGGTTTTCTTAGGTATAAGAAGAGTGCTTCTTCATATCCTAATTTATTGGCTTGACAAGTCACTTGTTTGTTATCACTTTTGGGAGTTGCAGCGTTTGCTATTGGTAACAAATTAAGAGTAGAAAGCCACAGATAAAATACAGCAAAAGAAATTTGAGGTAGAGATTCCAGAAAAATTGCCATTTTTGAGCAAATATGAGTTTTCCCCACCTTATCCGTGATAAATTTTATCGTCGAGTATAATTTTACCTAATTTGTATTCCTCTGCGAACCTACCCTGCGGGAAGGCAAAGCGACTATATATTAGACCTCTTGCAAAAAAGTTTTGTGGTAAATTAGTAGATTAAAAAATTTCCAACAACTTAAGCAGAATTTTGAAGGTCATAGTTATAAATTCCAGCAATTAAATGGCAGCGCAATACAAAGCGTTTTCTACGATTGCGGTAGCGCTGACTCAGAATCCGAAATACCTTCAATCGTCGGTTGACGTGTTCAATAACAACTCGACGACGAGCTAAATCTCGATTAAAGCGCTTGTCTTCTTTGGTTAACTTACCACCTCTAGGTTTTTTTCTAGGTAGATGGCAATTAGTATGAAATT
>NNBV01002816.1_pt1 | contig 13356 bp, 9 predicted proteins | sample 1173771 | NCBI WGS metagenome assembly NNBV01 (sample SAMN07173938, study PRJNA388173) | plant metagenome | isolation source: symbiotic tissue sample KVS11 | place: Norway: Troms, Kvaloya island
CTTCAGTTCCGTCTCCAGTTTTTCTTTTTCCAGTTCCTGTTGCCTCCTTCTGCTTTGTATCCAGTTGCGGGTGAGTTTGATGCTCATGGCCAGCGTCATGGCTGCCGCAGTAGAAGGAAGCGCTCCGCTTTCGAAGAGCGGGAAAAAGTCAGGATCCGTTCCGTATAGCTCTTTAAATGTTTTGTCGGAGATGAAATCACCAAAGTAATAGCCCGTGGTAACCAATGCTGCGCTGGCAATGATGGTCAATAGCAGTAATAGTATGTACGAGGTATAACGTCCTTTTTCCAAAAAACGTGGAACAAGAAAATACAGATTGAAATATACCCCTGCCATTTGAAATCCCATGTAAAAGAGGAACTTGACAGCGGCATGCGGCAGGGCCAGACTTCCCAATACAGCCATAGGACTCCCAATGCGCAACGTCCACCACATGAAGTGATAGCCAAACCAAAAAGGAAGGTGATGGAGTTTATATTTAAAAACCCATTGGTATCGGAATGGATCAATAACCGCTAATCGGACCGGGTTCATTTGACTCCTTTTTATTTCAATGTAACTATTCCTTTTATAAATCCAGCATCACAGAATTTCGCAGAGAAGACACAAAGGTTCACAAAGTAATTCTTCTCTGTGCAACTCCGTGTCTTCTCCGTGTTCTCCGTGTAATGGATTTTACATTCCTTTTAGAAATCCAGCATCACAGAGTTTCGCAGAGAAGACACAAAGGTTCACAAAGTAATTTTCCCTGTGAAACTCTGTGTCTTCTCCGTGTTCCCTGTGCATTGGATTTCGCATTACTTAGTGAATCTTTGTGTCTTCTCCGTGTTCTCCGTGTAATGGATTTAAATTCCTTATATCTAATCATACATTCCCATATGCCGGAATATCTTTAATGATCCATTCTTTTGTCTTTTCCAGATGGCCAGGTCTTTTCCCGTAAACACACCGGAGAAGTCTCCGCTTCTGACGATGGCAATGTGACTTGCGTATTCAATGACATATTCGCCCAGCTCATCGATGCGGTCATTGCGCACGTCCAGTTTTTCAAAGACCGGCATTTCTTTTACATGTCGTTCATAGTATGCATCGATTTCCTTTCTCCCTTTTTGAATGGGATGTCGCTGAGTGAAAACGATCGCATCGTCTGCATAAAACTGTGTCCAGATTTTCTGATCATGCTCCGAAATGGTGGCCTCCATCAGCCGGTTGAGTGCAGCCAGTTCAAAGCTAATGTTGCTGTTAATGAATGAATGAGCCTGTAGGGCAATATCTACCGTAGGCACTTCCGTAAATCGTAACTGATCACCGATATCGGTTGGGTGATTATAGTTCCATCCTTCGGTGAGCAACGATAATTTGCTGTTTTCTCTTTTCCAGATGTTTACATACTTACCGTTCAGTTCATACTCTTTGCCCGTACTTTTTAATGCCACTTTCAAAGCAAATATTCCGTACTCAACTACCATTGATTTCAGATCGATCACTTCTGATGCTTCGCGGCTATACGATTTAATTTCAAATCGTGTAGAGAATGCTTTATGATAAGCAGCTACATTACTTTTACCCATAACCGTTTTTTGAAACTCCGTCATCAGGCGAATGTGGTCATCATAGTAAGTCTGAAGCAGCTCCGGTTTTTGCTCCGTCATTTTCTTAATGTAATCAAGGCGGAAGCTTTTTAGAAATGCCAGGGATTTTTCGTCTCCTTGTGTTTCCGTTTGAGCGCAAGTAATGCTTGTGTATAAACAGTTCATCACGAACAGGAATAAGCAGGCAGAGGATTTCATATCAGTGTAATGGTTGGGTTATTTCTTTTCTTCAAATACAAGATGTCGTGCAARGAACGGAAGCATGCGGGTGTACACTCTTCCAGTTGGAGTCCAGTTTTTACTCCACGGATCGCCATTGTATTCTTCTGCATCGTGCTCTATTCCCAGGTCGCGCAACTTTCTGCTGAAGGTCTGATTGGAGTACACGTGATCCTGGTTCGAATCAAAGCGGGCCCAGTCGAAAGCAATGTGCATGGTTTTTAAATTGGGCACTGATTGAATCAACGTTTCTTCCAGGAGAAAGCCCGCCTTGGCTTTGGTTACATTTTCCACATTCAATCTGAATTCTCCGCTCACATCGTCTACGAATAAGTCACAGTAGAAAGGAGGACGATTGACATCAGGGACAAAAGCCTGGCTTACGGCAACAAATATTTTCGATCTGAAATCACTTCCTATTTCATCAAATGTTTTCGCCTGATGGATCTTCTTCCAGTCCAGTTGCAGATCAATCCACGGCATGTAGCCCATACCTGTGGCTACAGGATGCAACGCATACACGGTGCTGAACAATTCCGCATGTGTCATCGCGAGCTGGAGTGCACCACGTCCGCCCATGAAGTCGCCCGCCAGCGCACGACTGTTCTTATGGCGAAGCGTACGGAATTTGTTGTCGATGAAAGGCACTAATTCATCTACGGTGAAGTCAAGCCAGCGGCCACTGACGGGAGAGTTTTCAAAAAGACTTCCTATCGTAGGACTGCTGTAATCGGCAGCCACGAAGATGAATTCACCGATCACACCATTTGTAAAGGCGCGTTCCACTACCTGTGTTAGTTTACTATCCTCAAATAATTTATCCGGAGCAGAGCCCATACTATGAAAATAGTAGACTACCGGATATGATTTCACTGACTTGCTGTAACCCGGGGGAAGATAAATTTTGACTTTGCGATCAGGGTCAAGGCCAATACGATTTTCTTTCAATACAGTGGAAACGAAATGTTCATTGATTACAGTACCCTGTTTAGTTTCAGCAGCAGCGTCCGCTTTATTTTTTGATTGGGTAAATCCCTGGACGAGGGAAAGTAAGAGGAGAGGAAGACTGAAGTTTAATTTCATGTGGTCGTTCTTTTCTGAAAAAATACCGACACTATCGATCACAATAAAACAGGATTGACCACCTGCAGAGCGGTGAGTAGGAGAGGTGTGTTTTTATTGATAACATGAAAAGAGATGTATAATACAGTCTGCCTTTCCCGGATTATGTACCTTTTTATGAAATCAGAAGTAATCTTTATTCATGTATGTATATATTCGTTAATTAGAGGCATTAAAAAATGATAAAGTCCGATAAATCAAAACATACTATTTGTATTGCTGCTATCAAGAGAAAGACAATGAAGCCGTATGATTTTAAATGGACAACATTTTATGAATTCAATTCAGACTTTTCTTATCCTCAACTTCAACTCGACTTGAAAGGAGACGAACTACTAATTTGTTCAACAGTTATTGACGCTGAGAACTATAGCATTTTGACAACTCAGCGATTAATCACAAAAGAGAAGGGTCTTGAAAATGCAGGGAGTTTAACGAACGCGGCGGATAAACTGTATGGAAACTTTAAGGGATTTAAAGAAGAATCCTTTACGTTCGGTCTGGTTCAGTTAGACAATGGGGTTGACTTGAAGTATTTTGTTGAAACAGGAAACGCTTCAATGATTATGATATACGGAGTCAGGACATTAATCGGGATACTGCAAATGACAACTACGCAAACTCATCATGACAAACAACTTTAAAACTGACAACGCGGAGTGGGATAAATTCAGGCACCTTTTCAAACGGCAGGAGGTTGCTGCGAAAACCGTTCTTCTAAAGGAAGGTGACGTATCCAGAAAAGCTTTTTACATAGAGCAGGGTTGTTTACGGGCATGTTTCAATCATAAAGGAAAAGACATCACCTTTCAGTTTTTCTTCGAAGGCGAAGGTGTTTCTTCTATCGAAAGTTTCAGAACCAACCAACCCAGTTTCTTTACAATTGAGAGCATGGAGCCGTGTGTCATCCAGTCGGTCTCGAAGAAAGATTTCAATTTGATTGTGGAAGCTTCACCGGCGATTAAACAATAAGTGGAAGAACACACTTTTCAACGGCTGATTTTTTATCAGAAGCTGTTTGTTTCCCGCATCAAAGACAATCCGGAAAAGAGATACCAGGAACTGCTAAAAAACAACCCTCAGATTTTTCAGCGGGTTCCTCAGCATTACATCGCTTCTTTTCTTGGCATCACCTCTGTTTCGCTCAGCCGTATCCGCAACAGGCGATAAGCGTTTCTTTACAATTGTTATCGTCCCCCCGTTTTTGGCTACTGACTTTTGTGTTGTTAAAATTTAAACAACACAAAAATGAATGTAGTAATCGTATTCAATCATCCGTATGACGGCAGTTATTGCAACGCTATTTTAAAGGCGGTTACTTCCGGACTTCAAAAGGCAGGACATGAGTCAGACCTGATTCATCTTGACAAAGACGGGTTCAATCCGGTAATGACAGCACAAGACCTGAAAGCATTTGTGAACAGAAACCCCGTTGACCCAAAGGTGATTGAATATAAAGAACGACTGGATAAAGCCGATCACCTGGTTTTTATATTTCCGATCTGGTGGGAATTGATGCCCGCTATGACCAAGGGTTTTATCGACAAAGTAATTTTTCCTGGTGTTGCTTATACCTACACCAAAAGTGGCAATGGAATGATCCCCTTATTTAAGAACATAAAAAGTGTTACGGTGATTACCACCATGAACACACCCGGCATTCTTTACCGGTTACTCTTTGGTAACGCAATCAAAAGAGCGATCATCACCGGTACTTTTTGGAAAATGGGATATAAGAAAAGGAAATGGATCAGCTTCAATATGGTAAAGATGGTTTCCGATCAGAAGCGAAAGAAATGGCTGGCTAATATTGAGGAACGAAACGCCCGGCTTAAATAAACTAAACGATGTTAAACCTTACCATTAGCCCCGCAACTTCGCTCGTATGTAAAAAGATACTTTGTATTTGCAATCGGTTTCCGGATATTGAAGGCCGGTTATTAATACGCCAATTGAAATGCAGAAAAATAGCACTTACCTCTTTCCGGTAGCCGTGTTGCTGTCGGGGCTTTTCCTTACGGGATGCCAGAAAGAAAAAGAACCCATCGACAAAAGAATCAAGCAGTTAGATGCGAAAACAACAGCCGAAATGGCGAAGTCCATTGAAGCACTGGTGCCGGTGGAACTGGCAGAAGGCTTTACGCTAAAGCTGTGGGGAGTGGATTCATTGGTGGCCGACCCGGTGTCGATCGATATCGATGACCAGGGAAGATTGTATTACACCCGCACCAATCGTCAGAAAAATGTGGAGTTTGATATTCGCGGTCATCAGGACTGGGAAATCGAATCCATTCAGTTACAGGATATTGAAGAGAAACGTGCGTTCCTTCATAAAACACTCTCTCCCGAAAACAGCAAGAAGAACGAATGGCTTGCCGACCTCAATGGCGATGGCTCGCACGACTGGAAAGATATGCTTGTAGATAAAGAGCATGTCTATCGCCTGGAAGATGCCAATGGCGATGGCATAGCCGATCTGTCTCAGCTGATGATCGATGACTTCAATGAAGAAGTAACGGATGCCATGGGCGGTATTTTAAAACATGGTGATGACCTGTTTGTGAATATTGCTCCTGACATGTGGCGCTTCAAAGACAAAGACGGTGATGGCATTGCGGAAGAAAAGACTTCCATCTCTCACGGTTATGGAGTGCACGTTGGTTTTGGTGGTCACGGTATGTCGGGTATTGAAGTAGGCCCGGAAGGAAAGATCTACTGGCAGATTGGTGATATCGGCTTTAATGGCAAAGGACCGGACGGACAAAAGTGGGAGCACCCTAACAGCGGTGTGATTGTTCGCTCCAATCCGGATGGAAGTGATTTTGAAGTATTTAGTTATGGAAACAGAAATACACATGAGTTTGTATTTGACGAATACGGTAACCTGATCAGCGAAGACAATGATGGCGATCATCCAGGCGAAAGTGAGCGCCTGGTGTATGTGGTGAACGGTGCTGATATTGGCTGGCGCATCAACTGGCAGTTTGGTAAATACAGAGACCCAGACAACAACACCTATAAAGTATGGATGGATGAGAAGATGTACATCCCCCGCTGGGAAGGACAGGCCGCATACATTATTCCTACCATTAAAAATTTTGTGAATGGCCCAACGGGTATGTTGTATAATCCGGGCACGGCATTCAATGCAGCATATAAGAACACATTCTTCATTGGCGAGTTCGTAGGCAACCCGACACGTTCAGGTATTCATGCATTCAAGCTAAATCCTAAGGGAGCTACGTTTGAATTAGGAGAATATAAAAAAGTATTAGGCGGAGTGTTGGCAACAGGTATCGACTTCGGCCCGGATGGTGCCATGTACCTGGCTGACTGGATTGAAGGATGGGACATCAAGAAACATGGACGTGTATGGAAGCTGGATGTAAAAGACATCAACACCGAAGAAAGAGCATTGACCAAATCATTGCTGGAAGCCGACATTACCAAATTGGATAACGCAAAGCTGAGTGAGTTGCTGAAGAATGCAGACATGCGTGTACGCCAGAAGGCACAGTTTGAGCTGGCAACACGAGGTGAAGAAGGTATTAAAGTATTTCAGGAAAATGTAAATCAAACACAACATCAGCTGGCTCGTGTGCATGCCATCTGGGGTATCAGCCAGTTTGCCCGCAAGGACATAAAACATGCAAAATTATTTTTGCCTTTGCTGAAAGACAGCGATGCGGAAATCCGTGCACAGGCGGCCAAGTGGATTGGTGATGTACGTTTCAAAGATGCTGGTGATGCGTTGATTCCATTATTGAAAGATGAGTATGCACGCGCTCGCTTCTTTGCAGCAGAAGCATTAGGCCGGATAACTTACGAACCAGCTATACAACCCATCATTGAAATGCTTCGTGCCAACAATGAAGAAGACACTTACCTGCGCCATGCGGGAAGTCTTGCTTTGGCGCGGATTGCTAAGCCGGCTCCTGTGGTTGCCTTGGCGAAAGATGAATCGCGCGCAGTGCGTATTGCAGCCGTGGTGGCATTAAGAAGAATGAAAGATAAAGGCATTGCAGAATTCCTTACCGATAAAGACGAGTTTATTGTAACCGAAGCAGCAAGAGGAATTAATGACGACCTGTCGATACCCGATGCATTGCCACAACTGGGTGAGGTAGTGAATGACTATCGTTTTACGAATGAGCCGTTGCTGCGAAGAGCCATCAGTGCCAACCTGCGTGTAGGCTCTGAGAAGGCGATGCAAAACCTGATCAGCTATGCCGCACATGAAGGCGCTCCGGCTGCGATGCGCACGGAAGCTATTGCTGCATTGAGTACATGGGCCAAACCTTCCGTACTGGATCGTGTAGACGGCCGTTACCGTGGCGAAGTGAAGCGTGACCTGGCGCCTGTTCAGGCGAAGTCAGGTGATGTGCTTACTCAATTGCTAACCAATAAAGATGCTGCCGTACGACTGGCTTCAGCGAAAGCCATTGGTAAACTTAAAATTGAAAAAGCATCGGCTACATTGCTGGCGCGATTAAAAACAGATCCTAAACCGGAAGTAAGAGCCGAAGCACTCAAAGCACTGGCAGCGATTGGCGATAAGCAAATTGATGTAGCCATTAAGCAAGCCTTATCCGATAAGGAAAAATCAGTACGCGTAATCGGTCTTGATCTGCTGGCGAAAATGGATCTGTCCAAAGAGCTAATGGTAACGTTACTGGCTGATGTAATCAACACACGCACTACCGAAGAGAAACAAGCAGCGATTACTACGTTAGGTACGCTTCCTTTAAGCAACACACAAAAGACGTTTGAGCAACTACTCGATAAACTGGCTGCAGGTAAGTTGCCAGCAGAAGTACAACTTGAATTATCAGATGCGATAGACAGCACACACTCTGCTCCGCTCATTGCCCGCCTCAAAGAAGTAAGCGTGAAGAAATCCAAATCATCACCCGATTCATTGATGACTGCCTATTCAGGAGCTTTATTAGGAGGCGATCCTGACAAGGGCGCACGTATCTTCTTTGGCCATCAGACGGCACAATGTATCCGTTGCCACTCGTATGACGACTTCGGTGGCAGCGCAGGCCCGCGCCTGAACGGTGTCGCTAAGAAACTCACGCGTTACCAGTTATTGCAAGCCCTGGTAGAACCCAGTGCGCGTATTGCTCCGGGCTTTGGAACCGTGACGCTGGAACTGAAGAACGGCAAGAAAGTAAGCGGTGTTCTGCAGGAAGAAAAAGCCAATGGTCTTGTTTTGAAGATGGGAGATAAGCCGGATACGTTGGTCACTACTGCTGAAGTTGCGAAGCGCATCAACTCACCATCAAGCATGCCGGAGATGCGCTACCTGTTAACAAAGAAAGAGATCAGGGACCTGGTAAGCTTCCTGGCCACACTGGAAGAAGAGAAGTAACTTAAATTCAGAATTGTCATTAGATCTTATCACTTCTGTTTTATCATGATCGCCAGCGATCATGATAAAACAGAAGCTCTTTAAATCAATCATTAAAAAAATACCCTAAAGGTTTTTAAAACCTTTAGGGTATTTTTTTAATGATTGATTTTCTTTGTGCGCGACTACACCCTTTCTATAAAATGCTCGCTGTATAGCGCGCATGGAATAATGAACTTTATAAAGTAGCTTAGGCCATCACTTCCTCTTTTGCTAATAACTATTTATTCAATGCCTTGCGAACAGCAGGAGCCACAACTGTTCCAAACAATTCAATTGAACGCATGATCTTATCATGCGGCATCGTGCCTACGCCAATCTGTGCCAGGTAGCGGGTGTGATGGAATAACTCGTATTCGTACAAGATCTTGTCAATCACCTGCTGCGGACTTCCTACCATCAATGCACCTTCCGGTTCGCGCATCATGTCATAGTTGTCGCGATTCATCGGTGGCCAGCCACGCTCACCACCAATACGCGTCATCACATCTGCATAGGCAGGATAAAACTCATCGGCCGCTTGTTGGGATGAATCCGCTACATAGGTATGCGAATTGATACCCACTTGCAGTTTGCTTTCATCATGACCGGCTTCTTTCCATATCTGACGATAGTAATTTACATAAGGAGCAAAACGATCGGGCGAACCACCAATGATGGCAATGGTTAATGGTAAGCCAAGTAGAGCAGCACGTTGCACCGATTGAGGTGTTCCGCCAATGGCAATCCAGATAGGAAGTTTATCCTGGTAAGGCCGGGGATAGATGCCTGAGTTATTGATCGGCGCGCGGTGCTTTCCTTTCCATGTTATCTTTTCTTCTTCGTTAATGCGGAGAAGTAATTCCAGTTTTTCGGAGAACAGCGTATCGTAGTCACCCAGGTTGTATCCAAACAAAGGAAAAGATTCTGTGAACGAACCGCGGCCGGCCATGATCTCCGCTCTGCCATTGGATAATAAATCGACGGTAGAGAATTGCTGGAACACACGCACCGGATCATCAGAGCTCAGTACCGTTACTCCGCTGGAAAGTTTTATATTCTTGGTAATGGCAGCTGCCGCCCCGAGGATCACAGTAGGAGAGGAAGCCGCATAGTCCACGCGATGATGTTCGCCAATCGCAAATACATCAAGGCCCACTTCATCCGCCAGTTTTATTTCTTCCAGTAATTCCTGCAGGCGCTGGTGAGCAGTGACCTTCTTTCCCGTAAGCGGATCGGGAGGCATGTCTGCGAATGTGCAAATACCTAATTCCATAAATAATTAGCTTAGCGTAGTAAACTGAGTGTAACTGTTTTTATGTCCGGAAAGTAAATTCCTTTCCGTGCTGGTATAAAAAATCCAGTGGCCTGATTTGGATATCAACTCACTGACTTGCCTTGAGCTGACCGCGAAGTAATTTGTTATAGTCTTCGCAGGAGAGGTAGCCGCTTTTGCAATAGCCACAGGGTTTGTAGGTATCGCCCAGATAACTTTTCTTCACAATCACAGACGATCCGCTACATACCGGGCAGATTACTTTTCCGGAAGCACCGCAGTCCACATCATAATCGCGAGAGAGTATTTCCTGTGTTTGTTGTACTACGTTTTGTCGTTCTTCCAGCAGTTTGCCTTCCGATACTTTCAATCGATCCACAGCTAATTTGGAAAACTTACCGGTGGTTCCTTTCAGCTGAATGTATTTATTGAGCCAGTCCACACTCTGTTTGTATTTTCCGATCTGGTAAGAGTTTTCACCGAAGTAGTAAGCCAGGTCAGAGGGAACGCTTCGTATGTTCTTCAGTACATAAACGAATTTGATGTCTGCTTCCGCGTAAGCGCCTTGCTCCATCAGGAACACGGCCGAGTCTAAGGTGCGGTTCACTGCGCGTTGCTTCTCGCTCTTCTTCTGCTCTTCGAGCTGTCTTATCTTTTCGCGCTCCAGTTCTTTGTCCTGTGCTGGGGCCATCAACGCAGAAAACAGGAAACAAGCAATGATAAAATTTTTAAGATGTATCATAATAAATCGTTCTTCGTCATACCCAACCATTCCAATGCAGCATTGCAGTAGATGTCTTCTTTGATCTCCTGCTTCAGATCCATGTCATCAATATACTTGCCAATCTCCAGGTCGCCCAGCGGAAAAGGATAATCTGATCCTAAGGTAATCCGCTTTGAGCCGATGGACTTCAAAACATAATCCAGCATCAGCGGATCATGCGTTACACTATCTACCCAGAATTTGCCCAGGTAGCTTTTGGGAGGAATGTTATTATCAATAGCAACCAGGTCGGGCCGGCAATCAAAGCCATGCTGTATACGACCGATCGTAGTAAGGAACGAACCACCAGCGTGTGCAAAGTTCACTCTTAGTTTTGGAAGACGTTCAAAAATCCCTCCAAAAATCATGGAGCAGATAGCGCGTGTTGTTTCGGCAGGCATGCCCACCAGCCAAGGCAGCCAGTAGCGCTGCATACTTTTCTCGCCCATCATGTTCCAGGGGTGAATGAGCAGCGCCATGTTCAATCGCTCGCACGCTTCAAATACGGGAAAGAAGCGCTCTTCATTCAGGTTTTCATCATTGATGTTCGATCCAATCTGAATGCCTTTGAGTCCGATCTTCTGGCAGCGTTCAAGTTCTTTCACTGCCAGCTCGGTGTCGTGCATGGGTAATGTTCCCAGGCCGATATATTGTTTGGGATAATCCTCGGCCAGTGCGGCCAGATGATCATTGAGAAAACGCGACAGATCGAGGCAATCCAATGGTTTTGCCCAATAGGAAAACATAACAGGGATGGTGCACACCACTTGCACCTGTGTATTAAACTGCTGATATTCTTCAATCCGCACTTCGGGATGCCAGCAATTTTCTTTGATTTCGCGGAAGAACTGGTTGCCGCGCATCATTTTGGCAAAGCCTTCTTTATGATGCTGCAGGTAGATAAAGTCGCCATAGCCGAATTTTTCACTCCAGTTGGGCATGTCCTTGGGAATGATATGTGTGTGGCTATCTATTTTGAGCATTTCAGTAAAAAGCAATCTCGAAATATCGAAAGATTTTGACTGTTGTCAAATCGGGGAAACAGGGAATGAACTATCCATCAGTCAGGCGCTGATCCGGGCTAATGATCAGGCCTTCGCCGATGAGCGGAAAGGATCATTCTGGAAGAAAAACAGGATGGACTCATTTCTGACAGAATCAATTGATATAAATTGAAACACATGAAAAAAGTTTAGATTTAGGAGATTATACCTACCGCAGTGGAGACGTCTGATGACCTGATCTTTAATAACCTGTACACGCAAGAGATTTTCAATTCCATATTTGAAATCACCTCCGACGTGGTATGGATTCTGGATGTGAAAAAAGATAAGTCGGTATGGCTGGCTTCTGACGAGAACAAGGTGAAGTATGCCATTCGTCCTCGCATAGAAGGTGTGCCTGACGACTACTGGATTGCAGGCATACATCCGGAAGACAGCGATTATTCATCGGAAGGCTTTGAGAAAGCAAAGGCCAATCCTGCCATTATTTTCTTTGAACACGAGTACCGCTTTCGTGGTGCCTCCGGTCAGTATTATCATATACAGGATAAAATGAAATTCTGGCGCAATGCCAGCGGTGAGGCAGAGCGGGTAGTGGGTGTGTGGACCGATGTAACCGATCGTGTTTTTCGTGAAGAGAAACTGGACGAGTTACTGACTTCGCTGGAAGATGATCGCAAGCGCTTCCGGATTATATCGGAAGTATCTAACGCGGCCATGTGGGAAGTGGATTTCTTAACGGGCAAAGTGAAATGGACGGCCGGTAAAGAAACATTAAGAAACCTCGGACTTGATGAATTTAAAACACTTAAAGAATGGGAGGATTCCGTTCATCCGGAAGACAGAGAACGGTCTACAAAATATTTCTATAACATCGTTTTTTCGGAGGAGAACAAATTTAGAGATGAATACAGGGTATTAAAACCTGACGGATCGGTTGCTTACATGATCGATCAGGGCTACATCGTGCGCGATGCACAGGGAAAAGCACTTCGTGCATTGGGAGGATGGATTGATGTAACCGGTGAGCGTTGCCGCGAGTTGGAACTAAAGGAAGCACTGGATCACCAGGAGAAGATGAATGAAGAGCTTTCGGCTCATGAAGAAGAACTGGCTTCCTCAGAAGAAGAGCTCCGTCAGATCAATGAACAACTAAGTTTGAATCTGCAGGTACTTACCGAACGTGATTTTATCATCTCTCAATCACAAAGGCTTGCCAAGATAGGCAGCTGGGAATTTGAGCCGGATACATTAAGAACAGTCTGGTCAGATGAACTCTATAATATTCTGGGTGTAGACAGAAGCTTTGATCGTAATGATTATCAGGAATTGCTTTCTCTTTTTGAAGAGCATAGCCGGTCGTTGATTACAGAAAAATTTCAGGGTGTAATTGACCGGAAAGACTCACAACTTGATTTTATCGCCCAGGTAAGAACACCTATTGGTTACCGGAAATGGATCCGCATCACGGCATATTCGGTCTTCGAGAAAAACAAATTGCTGCGGGTGGTAGGCCTGGTCTTCGACATCACGCTTTCAAAAGAATCGGAAGAACGACTGAAGACCAGCGAAGAGAAATTCTCCAAAGCATTCCGCAATAATCCTGACCTGATGAACATTGTGCGGGAAGAAGACCGTATGATCCTGGATGTGAATGACAGGGCATATACCATGCTGGGCTATACCCGTGATGAGTTGATAGGCACACCGGCTACCGATCTGCGTCTTTATGTTTATGAAGAAGAGCGAACTGCCTTTTATGCCGAATATGAACTAGCGGGCCAGGTAGATATGGAGTGTACCTGGAGAAGGAAAGACGGAGGGCATATACAGGTGTTGGTGTCGAGCAGCAGGCTGGAGCTGGAAGGAAAAAAATGTATCCTTTCCGTAGTGCGTGATATATCGGATCGTAAACTCGCGGAAGAGCGATTTGAAAAAGCATTTGATCTGAGTCCTGATCTCATGCTCATTTTCCGTGAACAGGATGG
>NNBV01000880.1_pt1 | contig 13350 bp, 20 predicted proteins | sample 1173771 | NCBI WGS metagenome assembly NNBV01 (sample SAMN07173938, study PRJNA388173) | plant metagenome | isolation source: symbiotic tissue sample KVS11 | place: Norway: Troms, Kvaloya island
GCCTTCGTCGAGCATTACAACCATGCCCGATCTCACGAGAGCCTCGGCAATCTCACGCCCGCCGACGTCTACTTCAACCGCGGGCAGGCCATCCTCACCGAACGTGAAAGGATCAAGCGCCAGACAATCCAGCACAGACGCTTGCAGCATCAGCTGCAGGCCGCATAACCTCAAACCCAGATGAGCCAGAACCTCCGTTCCTGAGAAACGAAAACAGTCTCAAATTATCTGACGACGGACAATTCCGATCACCAGCATCACCCGGCAGATCGCCGAGCAGTTCGTGCGCTCGGTGAAGGTGGGCTCGGCCGCCACGATGAAGAAGACCACGACCTGCCTCTCGTCGATCTGCAACGCCGCCGTCGCGGCCGACCTCATTCCCGGCAACCCATTCCGAGGTCTCGGGCCTGACCGGGCGACCATCGTCGCGTTCCGGCGTAGCTACAGCCGCTTCGACCATGACCAGCTTGCCTGCTTCTTCGGCCGGACCGAGCGCGAGGATGGTGCCGTCTTGTGGCTGCCCAGGTTGTTGCTGCTGACCGGCGCGCGCTTGGAGGAGATGGCCCAGCTTCGCACCGAGTGGTTCGGGCGGCGCGACGGCGTCGAGGTGATCGACCTGCACGAGGCCAGGGTGAAGAGTTCGCACAACCGGCGCTACATCCCTCTTCACCGCGACCTTCTCGACATGGGCATCCTTGATCTGGTCCAGCGCTCGCCCGACCGGCTGTTCACCGAGTTGAAGTACCGGGCCTCGGCCGAGCGCTGGAGCGGGGCGATCAGCACGCGGTTGAACCGGGAGATCGACGCGGCGCTCGGGGCGGATCGCAGGCTGACGGTGCACTCGCTCAGGAAGACGTTCGAGCACGCGGCCTATGCGGTCGGGATACCGAAGCCCTCGATCAACGCGATCTCCGGCCACAAGCCGAACGACATCAGCGAGGAGCACTACCTGATGTTGAAGGACGACGTGCCGCTGTTGAAGCAGCACATCGACCAGATCGACTTCCCCTTCCTGCGTCGGATCAGGGGCTGAGAGGGGTCGTTTTTGACTGACTTCCGTCTGTGCGAAGCAGGCGGCCACGGTCTCCATGACCGTGATCACCACGGTGCAGGTCTACGCGGCCACTGTCTCCTGACCGTCCTCGACCGTCTCCGAGGCCGGTCTCCATCACCGTCAGGCCAATGCGCTCCGACCGCCCTTCACCGCCCTGTAGATCGTCGAGGGTGCAACCTGCACATGCTCGGCGATCTCCGCGACCGTCAACGAGCCCTCGCTCAGTAGCGTCCTCACCACGGTCAGCTTCACCGGGTCGAGGGCCTTCGGGCGTCCACCCACGCGGCCTCGGGCACGGGCGGCGCGAAGACCGGCGTGCGTGCGCTCCCTAAGAAGCTCGACCTCCATCTGCCCGAGCGCGCCCAAGACGTTGAACATGAAGCGTCCGGCCGGGCTCGTCGTGTCGAAGCCCTCGGTGATGCTCTTCAAGCCGATCTCCCGCGCCCGCAGGTCCTCGGCGACATCGATCAGGTGGCGCACGGAGCGCGCCAACCTGGACAGCGAGTAGACCACGATCACGTCGCCTGGGCGGGCATGGTCGAGAAGCTGGCGCAGTTCTGGACGGTCGGTCTTCAGGCCGCTCGCCGTCTCGACAAAGATGCGCTCACACCCAGCCGCCGTCAGCGCGTCGATCTGCAAGGCATGGTCTTGAGACTGTCCTGAAACGCGTGCGTAACCCGTCTGCATCCCGCCTCCTCGCAAAACTCATCGAGGTGACGGTCTCATGAGAAGGAGGTTTTGCAATCGAATATTGCGACACCGTCCGCTCGTAAATCCCGGACGAACTCCACCCCGGTCAGCCTCTCGCGGAAACGACCGTTTGTGAGAAGGGTCTCCAATATTCGTCCGCGATTGCGACGCCATCCCGTTCGTGTCAGCCTCGGCCAACACGTGGAGCGCATACGATGGTGCAGTCGATCGACTTCTTCTACTTTCCGGCATCGACGTACACCTATCTGACGGTGAACCGCATTTCGGCGCTGGCGGGGGAAAGCGAGATCACGGTGCGTTGGCGACCGTACAATCTACGAGCCATCCTCAGAGAGACGGGCGTCGTGCCCTATCCCGCCGACACGGCGAAGAGCCGGTACATGTGGAAGGACTTGGCTCGGCAAGCTGCCATTCGGGGCATTGCCTTCCCGCCGACGCCGCCACCTTACCCTTCCGATCCCGAGCTTTTGAACCTTCGGATGGCACTGGTCGCCGAGGAACAGGGTTGGGTGGAGGAGTATACTAGGGCGGCTTTCCGTTCTTGGTTCATCGACCATCGCCCGCCAGGAATGGACGGGAACATGCGTCCTCTCCTTCAAGCGATCGGTCGTGACCCGGAAGCGCTGGCCGCGCGTGCGGACTCGCAGGACATCGCGGACCGTGTAGACGAAACCGCAGAGATGGCGCGTTCACTCGGCTTGTTCGGTTCGCCGATGTTCATGGTGGGCGATGAGTTGTTCTGGGGCGATGACCGGCTCGAAACTGCGATCGCGTTGGCACGACGGTCGGTGTGATCTGTCTCCACAGTCGCAAATTCCGACTTCGAGCCGTGCTGGGTGTCTTACTGACGAGGCGCTGGCGGCGCTCGGCGGTGATCCTTGTACGCTCTTCGTGCCTGCAAAAGTGCACTGTAGCGGCGGGCGGTTTCCCTCGCTTCACGTATCCATCCAACAGCGGAAAAGTCTTTGCCGTCCAAGGTTAGCTGCGATCCAAGCCTCTCAACAAGAATCAGACAATTTTTGTTTAGTCTTAATCTCAAATCATCGAAGATAAACAACACTGTAAACAGCCTTGTCTATCTCAGCTTCCGACATCCACACTCTGCCGAACTCGCACCGGCTGCGAAATTCAGGCTTGAACCTATGACAAAATTCGCCAGAATTGTCTTCAACCAGATATTGGCATTGATTGCCTGTCTTTCGACGAGCGACCACGACGCTCGAATGATCAGCAAAACGATCCGTATCGTTCAAAGCGCGATCCTGGATGGTATAATAGCTGTACGCAATGACAGGATATCTCTTTCTATCCAGGGCGTAGTCTATAATTTTCAGAACTTTACTGCTATTGACCCTAGAATCTTTTTTTACTTCAAAATCTTCCTGGTCCTCAGCAGTTCTAAAAACGATAGGGAGAAGCGGTACAGGGCTCGGAATGCGCTTGCATCTTGAGTTGACGTACTCCATCCACTTCGCATTCACATAATCCGCAGCGACTGACTTCCGTACCGACGCGGGGCTCCCGACCAGGGATCGAAAGGTCATTCTCGGCGAGGCATGGGCCGCGAAACGCTTCATTTGGTCGAGGAGCGAAATTTGCTTGTCAAAACCGTCATACGACGGCAAGTCTTTCTCAGGGCAAAGCGGCTTTAAGTTCGCTAACATTGCCGCAGCATCTTCCTCTCCCCCTTCCAACTTGTCGATGTATGAGTGGTTGCGCGCATTCCCATCCGTTGAGATGTCGTGAGCATTCTGGGCGTGGATCAACCTCGGGATTAACTGCTTGTCCGCGTTGACAAGACGCCTGACACTACGATCCGCAGAGGCTGCCAAACGACGTGCATCTGACAAGTAGAAGGTTGTCGCAATGTCGAGAGGCGAGACTTCAAAACCAACCCTTTGAGATATCATCGCCGCTGTTGAGTACGCAAAGCACATCGCGGCTTCCCCCTGGCTCAAGGGCACGGACGTATATTGTTTATGAGCGTTGATGGAGGAGCACGCGCGGTTGCGCTGGTACACAGGGTGAGGCGGAAGCAGGGTAAGATCAGCCCGCTCGCGGGCTTTGGAACCGTTCGCCAGCCCGAAGTTCGCGCCAGCCAAGATCATGGCGACTGCGAGCGTGCTTGGCATTTTATAGGAAGCTCGGGGCTTCATCGCGTGATACTGTACGTTCTTAATCCGGGCCAATCAAAATTCCAGTCCCTGCGCAGCGGAGACGACTGCTGTCGTGTGTCTCGCAGACTTCGACGCGAGACCACTAAATGTGCCGCAGCGGGCAAGTCTGGCATCGGAACGTACACCGAGCGGCATGTCAACGAACACGTAGAAGGCGGTGCGCTTGGTCGAGGTCGCGATTGTCACCGTGGTCTTGAAGGCCTCACGGATTGTCATTCCGTCAATCAAAAACAGATTGTTGTGACCACGGTCGCGGCGATGTTCGGTGGGAGTCGTCAGGCCCGTGTTTGCAGGGGTTTGCGCAGGCGTCGGAGCGGCTGGTCGAAGGAGGGTTTTTGGTACAGGGGGTGAGAGGTGATTGGGAACGTCTGGCCGGATGATTTGAATGCGAAAGAGACGAAAACCACCGAGAATAGGCCAGAGATTTCATTGGCCGCGAACGATCGCGTCGGGACGGTGAGCATATCCCTTGAGACGCTGGGCATAGGAATGACCACGGCTGACATGTAGCCGCAGATACGGTTGCGTCGTGCAGATGCTTGTTGAATAGTAGGTGCGTTGCGCGGTTCCGGGGAGGCACAGCCGTTCTCGTCGTTCAGCGATCCCAGCGAAATGGCGCGGGTCCAAGCTGCGCTCGACGCCGTTTGGGCAGAGGTGCGCGACACAATCGCCGAGGAAGATCGCACCCGCGAACGGACGCGGCTGGCGTACGCGGTTGCGGCGCTATTCCTCCACGCAAAGACCGATGCCGATCTCGCGGGGCTGGCTTTGGATAGGTTCCTATCGACGGCCGAGAGAATTCGCGGCGACCGATGAAGGCCAAGATTGACTGAAGCGCGCTCGTGCCCCGCCAATTGCCCATGAAGCTGGGATAACCGTAATGGACGATCCGCATGAGCAAGCCCGGATCATTCGGATCGCGCGGGCCATGTGTAGGTCAAGGCGATTGGACCCCGACCAGCCCTTGGAAGGGTCAGTACCCGCTGTTATCGGCGGCAGGCCGCTCGTCGATAGCCTCACGAGCAACGAAATTCCGACATGGCTATTGTTTGTGAGCGAAGCAAAGAAATTCGTCGCCGCGAACCAGGATAGTGCTGCACAATTGTGAGCAACTGGATTCTATCGAGCCGTGGCCTCTTGCGTGCTGACCGGCGCACCGTGGTCAGAAAAGTATGATCGTCCACCAGTGGCAGCCGCCTTCAACTCACGCTGCCAAGCTGCTCCCCCCGATTTGCCGCCAAGCGAGGCGAAGTCGCTGCGCGTGACGTTTCCCCGGCCATTAAAGACAAGCACACCTTTGTTGGTGACCACGATATCCCCCCGGCGCAAGGTCGGGTCCTTTAGAAACCAGTTTGGGTCCGTTCGCGGGTCGAGGTTGACCACGGGAGGAGCAGGTTTGCTTGATACCTCGGGATAACTGCGCCGATTGGCTTCCCCCGGCTTTCTCACCGTCATCTCCAGCGGCAAACCGTCTGGCTGGGGAGCGTAGTAGCGAGGCTGCGCTTGGCGTGATGGAGCACCGAAAAAGGCCGCCGAGAAATCCTCAAAAATATTACGCGCCGCTGCTTCCTGCGCGCTGCAGGTCAAAGTCGCGGCGACCAACCCCCCGATAATCCACGCGCTACGCTCCATGTCCGCCAGTCTCCGTTGTGGACTGGATAACTTCGCTGGAGGCCAAAGGTTCGATCGAATCCGACGCCTTAGTGGCATTCGCTCGCGCCGCGCAAATCGGCGACGAAGTGATGGACCAAGCGGTGGGCAAGCTCATTCGAATTTTTCGAATGAGAGGGAAACAATGCCCTGTCCTGACGTTTTGTCATATTCTTTAGGAGGCAAGAATGAGCGCTGTCATCGACCCCGACGACGGTTCTACCCTCGTGAATGCGACTCAGGTGGAATCGCCGATCCCAGATGCCGTAAAGGCGAACGCTCGCGAACACGTAGTGTTTGGCGTCTTTGCATCTCTAATCGTTTTGATGATGCTCGCGTGGTTCGCGCTGCTCGCCTACGGAGCGTGGTGGGTCTACGACTCGCTCCCGTAGACCATGCTGCCGGGCCGCTGATGGGCTATTATCAAAAGTATGGTCAACCAGACCGCGAGCGATATGCGCCCGTCTGCTGCCGTAGGTGAACCTTGGAACACTGGTTTCGAGTGGATGAGGGTGGGGGACGCAGTGACGCCGGTTTTAGTTCTGCTTGTCGAAGATGAGCCGCTCATCAGGATGGATGTCGAAAGCGCGTTGGCCGATGCGGGTTTCGAAGCTGTGGGCGCGTAAAATGGCACAGACGCAATGCGAACGTTCGACGTGCGTCCCACTGACATCAACGCAGTGATCACCGATATCAGGCTCGGTCAGGGGCCGACCGGCTGGGACGTTGCCCGACATATTCGCGAGACTGCATCATCTATGCCTATCGTTTACGTCAGCGGCGACAGCGCAGCCGACTGGTCGTCGCAGGGCGTGCCTAATAGCATTATGATTTCGAAGCCATTCGCGTTCGCTCAAGTCATCACTGCCGTTTCCACGCTGCTCAACCAGCCAGATCAAATACCATCCTGATCGCGGTCGAGTGGAACGCGCTTAAAACAATCGTAGATCGCACGCGACAAGGCGCTTTGGTCAAAGGGTTTACTCAGTCGGGGTAGCGTCACGTCCTGCGGCAGTTCTGCATAACCGGTGGCCACGAGAATGGGCAGGTCGGAGTTCGTCTCCCGAACAGCGGCTGCCAACTGTACTCCGGTCATTTTCGGCATAGCCTGATCTGTGATGAGGAGATCGAAACGATCTGCCTCAAGCGCTGTCAACGCCTCTTGGCCCGACGATGCCTCGGTCACGGAATGGCCGAGGTCCTCCAGCATCATCACGGTGTTCATCCGCACCAGCGCATCATCGTCAACCACGAGCAGATGAAGAGCGCGCATGCTCGGAGCGGCTACAGCCGCTACCTCGGGGGCGTCGGGCGCATTGACCACTGGAGCCGCGACCGGCAGCCAAATCTCAGCGGTTGTGCCGTTGCCCTTTCGGCTCTTCAACACGAGCTTTCCTCCCGACTGCTGGGCGAAGCCATGCACCATCGAAATCCCCAGCCCCGTTCCTTTTCCGACCCCCTTTGTCGTGAAGAATGGCTCACGTGCCCGCGCTAGAGTGGCTTCGTCCATGCCTTCGCCCGTGTCGGAAACAGACAAACAAATATACTCGCCCGAGGGCAGTTCTTGGATGTCGCAACCACCCGAAGATTGCCGAAGCGCGATTGAGATCGTGCCCCCCTCAGGCATCGCGTCACGGGCATTCACGACAAGGTTCAGGAGCGCCATTTCTAGCTGGTTGGCATCTGCGCGTGCACGCAGAGCGCCAAGCGGAAAGCGTGTCTCAATCCGCATCTGAGGCCCCAGCGAGCGCTGCAATAAGTCCTCCATCCCGCGAACCAGTGCAGGAACATCTACGGCTTCCGGCCTGAGGTCCTGCCTACGCGCGAACGCCAACATCCGCTGCGTCAGGGCCGCACCTCGTTGTGCGCCTTGCAGCGCGTTTTCGACAAGCCGGGTAACCTTGGGGTCGGCAGTCATGCGCTTCAGCACCAGATCAAGGTTGCCGATGATCACGGCCAGGAGATTGTTGAAATCGTGCGCGACACCTCCGGTCAATTGTCCGACCGTCTCGATCTTTTGAGCTTGCCGTAGCGCATCCTCGGCCAGCCTGCGGGCGGTCACGTCGGCCAACCCGCCAAGGACGCGCCGGAAACGTCCTTCATCATCCTGTTCGACGCTCTCCGAGAGGAGGACATCCACCAGCTTGGCTGTGCTGGTGACGAACTGGTGGTCAATGTCGCTGATTTCGCCGTGTTCAATAAGCCTGGGCCATTCGACCTCGGCACGCTGGCGGGACGATACCTCCGTCATAAAGTCGGTCAGCGGACGGCCAACAACTGCTTCACGATCGTGCTCCAGCAATTTGAGCCAAGCATCGCTGACCTGCTCAATCCGCCCCTCATGATCAAGTGCGTAGAGAGGAAGCGGTGTCTTTCGATACAGGTTCCGAAATTGGGCCTCGCTCTGGCGCAGGGCCAATGATTCCTTTTCTGCAAGGATCGCGAACCGACGATCAAACATGGCGGCAATCAGAGCCAACGACAGGATCAGGAAGGCGGCAGCACCCACCCCCACAGCGAGGCTGGTGTGATCGATGCTCGCATAGGCAAACGCCTCATCGGGGCTCTGATGGGTCGTGAAGTTCGCCCCGACCATAGCGGTGTAGTGCATCCCGGCAATCGCAATGCCCATCACGACGGCAGCGACGATTTTCTGGGTCAGACCCGTGTTCTTGAAGGCAAGCCAAAGGGCGACTTTCGAGGCCCCAATAGCGATCAGAACGGAAAGCGTCGCCCACAGAGGGCTATAACTGAGGTGCGCGCCCATCTGCATCGCAGCCATGCCGGTATAGTGCATCGCCGCAATCCCCAGCCCCATGACGAGGCCGCTTGCGCCCATCGCGGCCAGACTGTTTTCCCGGCGTTTGACGATATAGAAGCCGACCCCCGTCACGAGGATTGGTAGAACAAAGGACAGGGTGGTCAGCCGAGCGTCGTAATGCACCGCCATGCCCGGCATGCTGAACGCCAGCATCGCGACGAAGTGCATGGCCCAGATACCGCCGCCAAGTGCGATGGCGGCAGTCACCAGCCAGCGATGCGAGGTTCGCCCTGTGGTGGCGCGGAAACGGCCTGCGAGATCAAGGGCCGTAAAGGATGCGATCACCGCGATCAAAACAGAAAGCGCGACGAGTGCCGGATTGTGAGTTCCGATGATAAGCACGACAAACCAGCAATTTTTAGCGGCCAAAGGCGGCAGGAGAACACGGTATATCAACCGCAGAATGGCAAGCCATCATCTTAGAGCATTTCAAACGTGTGCCGGATGCGGGCTCGTGAGTTCAGCCCGTTTTGAGCGACGGCTTCTCGGTGCACACCGCGCTGTCGATCGGCTCGCCTTGATCATTTAGCCACTGCCATTGCTTGAGGTCCGGTTTGAAAAGCAATGTTGGCAGTCCTTGATCGCGCGGAACGAGTTTACGTTCTTGAAGAGCGTACTGGCGAGCTTTTCCATCAATTTCGACCGTCACCTCCCCCGCCTCATTAGCGCGCTCGATTACGATCTGCCCCGCCTTGAACTGACACGTGAAGACCGGGTTGGCCACCGGGTCCGTTTCGGCCGCCAAGGCCAGACCCATAGGCATGAGCAAAAGCGCGACGTGCAAAATCATGGTGATCTCCCAAGGTACCGGTCAGGGCCGAAAGCCTCGTCCAGGGAAAAGGTTCCTTTGGGAAACAACCCATCGATCGCGAGCAGGCGTGACAGGGTCGCGTGCTCGAACAGCATATGCCGAGAGCAGCCCAGATAGCTCTAACCCCCTCATTATGAACGGTTATTCATGGAACTGACGCTTTCGGCCGCAGTTTAGATTGCAACTGAGGGGCAACATGTCCTCGAAAGGGAGAAGACCATGATCAAGAACATTGCGCTCATCGCCGCCCTCGCGCTTGTCCCCGCGGCTGCCTTCGCGCAGTCCAACTCCGGCGCGGCCGGTGGCGCAGCCAGCGGTGCGGCCACGGGTGCTGTCGGCGGTGCCATCGTCGGTGGCCCTGTCGGAGCGGTAGTGGGTGGCGTCGGTGGTGCCGCTGCTGGCGCGATCGTCGGCGGCATCGCAACCGAGAACCGCACCGAGTTCCGTACCTATGTGACGCAGCAGAAGGTGCCTTCGGTGGCGTACCGCGAGAAAGTAGTTGTCGGCGCGACGTTGCCTGACACGGTCACCTACCGCGAGGTTCCGGCTCGCTATGGCAAGACCGAGTATCGCTACACGGTCGTCAACGACAAGACCGTCCTGGTTGAGCCGAAGACGCGCCGGATCGTTCAGATCATCGAGTGATCTCCTGGAGCCCACCCGTCACCGGGTGGGCTCCTTCGTTTCAGCCTGATCAACCAGGGAGATAACGCCATGTTACGTCCTTTCCTGATTGCCGCTGCCGTTGCGGCTACCGCTGCCTTCAGCGCGCCCGCGCAAGCGCAGGTCCAGTTCGAATTTGGGATCGGTCGGCCGGACTATGGCGGACCGCGCTATGACGAGCCACGCGGCTACCGTTATGCCGGGGAACGACGTGGATTCCGAGGCCCCGTCTTCGACGACGATGACGATTGCCGCATGGTCGTAAAGCGTCGGGTCAATCGCTTTGGCGAGGTCGTCGAGCGCCGCATTCGCATCTGTGACTGAGATGGTCTGTGGGTCAGCGGTTGGGTATGGGGACAGACCCAACCACGCGCTGCGTCATGCCCAAACCGCCGTTGAAAGGGAGATACCAATGCGAAAGTTCGCTCTAGTTGCGGTGGCCATGGTGAGCCTGGGCTCGATCGCGCCATCGACTTCACAGGCTGCCCCGGTGGCGGGCCTGACAACCATCGAGATGCCCGATCACGTCGAGCAGACCAAGAACGGTGGCCATAAGTTCAAAAAGGATAAGGGCTGGAAGGGCTCGCGGCACTGGAATCGAGGCTATGGGTCAGGTCGATACTACGGCGGTCCACCGGCTCACGCTCGGGCCTATGGGCGGCGCGCTCGTGACTTCGGATATTACCGCTATTGAATTGCACGCGACGGTCTCGGTAGGCGAGATCGTCGCACTGAGCTACCTTCACATTGAACGGAAAGCCCATGCCCGACGGCAGACAGGCCCTACGGCAGGCGTTCAAGCGCTTCGAGCAGGAGGTGCCGCTCTGGCTCGGCGCTGGGCTGCGTTGGCTTCGGCACCCAGCGTCGCGCTGGCTCCGCATTCCTGTAGGTGTGCTGCTGATGCTCGGCGGGGTGTTCTCGATCCTACCAGGGCTTGGCATCTGGATGTTGCCCCTTGGGCTACTTCTGCTCGCTGCCGATATCCCGTTTCTCCGAAAGCCTGTCGCGCGCTTCGCCTTGTGGGGGGCTGATCAATGGGCTCGTTTTCGACAATGGCTCGGCCGGAAGTGACTGCTCCGCATTTGGTGCCGCAAATGGATCGCGCTCAGCGGCACAAGTACGGCCCCTACGAGTTGGTCGAATACGCGCCCGCAGAGCGCACATGTAGTGGTTTGAATCGGGCGCTTGGTACCCGCCCGTGAGCGTCGTCACAGTTCGGTAAGAGCGACGCGGCGCTGCCCTTTTGCAGACGTTCGGAACGTCGCGGGAGGGTCGAAAGCGGACGCTATTTGGAATAGGGTGCCAGTTATGATCGACAGGGATGCACGGAACCGCGCTGCGGCACTGGTCGAGGGTTACTGGGCCGGAACGACCACGAACCGGCAGTTGGAGGCTGCTTGGCCGAACAGCAGAGATCGCGGCATCATAGCGGTGGAGGATTTTGTCTGTACCCACTACGACGATTTTAACGAATATGCAGCGGGCGAAACTGATCGCGCAAATCTAAAGCTAAATGTGATCTTTGAGAATTGCGTCCGCTTTCTCCGGTCTGACGAGCCATATAATTGGCCTCATTACAGTTTGCCATCATTTGGTACGCGCTATCCTCGCTGGGCAGTCTGGGCGACACTTGGCATGCTTGACCTCTTGAATAAGACGGCGGTCGTGCGCGAGGAAGAATACCGGCGCAAAATGCAGGAGCATGGCGATGTGGCCGCTTGGCCGTTCAGGCAACAACAGGTCAGCTAAGGTCTGATTTTTTGCGTTGCCCGTTCTCCAGAGCGGACATTCGGCGCGAAGCAAGCCGGACTCTTTTGTCCCGATCAATCCAGCGAGTTGGAAAAGAACGCGGAAAAGGCTTTGCGGATGAAGAAAGACGCCGGGTCGCAGACGACGACACCGGAGCACCGGACATCGCACGATGGCGTTCTGCAAAAGGCACAGGTCGATGCGACCGACATGGGACCCGGAATTGAGGGAACACATGTGGAAAACGTCAGCCGAAGCGGAGGAGCACGAGTTTCAGATACCGAAAAGTCGAAGACGTAATATCAGGTGCCGCCACAGGACGCGCCCTGTCGCCGACGTTTACTGATGCAGTGTCGCGAGCGCGCTTTCGGCAAGATGTCGGGTGAGGTCTCCGGCGGGCGTCTCCCGAGCGAGCGCAGCCGATTGACCCGCCCACAACGGCGAGAAATCGCCTGATCCGGCAGCTTCGGCTTTGGCGCGCAATGGCGCAATTGCGCCAGCAGCCAGCGGGAACTGCGGGGCATGGTCCGACATCGGCCCAACCTCGCGCAATAGCCGATTGAGAATGCCTCGGGCGGGGCGACCCGTCAGGACGTTGGTCAGGACCATATCGCTTTCGTTCGCCGACTTGATTGCAGCGCGATGCACGGGGCTGGTTTTGGCCTCCGGGCACAAGAGATACGCCGTTCCGATCTGCGCGGCCGAGGCCCCTAACGCATATGCGGCGAGGATGCCACGGGCATCTGCAATACCCCCCGCCGCGATCACCGGCACCTGCACTGCGTCAACAACCTGGGGCACCAGAGCCATCGTACCGGCTTGCGTGCCTATGTCGGCCGAAAGAAAAATGCCGCGATGTCCACCCGCCTCGTAACCCTGGGCGATGATCGCATCGCAGCCCCTCTCGACGAGCCACCGCGCCTCATCGACGGACGTTGCAGAGGAAATGATTTTCGCGCCCGTCGCTTTCACGCGATCGATCAGCCGGACGTTTGGGAGTCCAAAGTGGAAACTGACGACCTCGGGAGCGAAGTCCTCAACGACATCGCACATGTCACTACCGAATGGCGTCCTGACGGTGTTCAGGACGGGCCTCAGCGGGTCGATGCCGAATTCCACGTAATACCGTTCCAGATGAGCCTTCCAAGCGGCCTCGCGCTGGGGGTCGTCATTCGGCTTGGCATGACAGAAGAAGTTGAGGTTGATCGGACGGGAGGTGCGTTGCCGGATAATGCCGATCTCAGACCTCATTTGCTCTATGGACAGCATCGCGCAGGGTAGCGAGCCAAGCCCTCCGGCGTCTGAAACGGCAATGACCATCTCTGCCCCGACCGAGCCAGCCATCGGCGCTTGGATGATGGGTAGCTCGATGCCGAACAGGTCCTGGATGCGGCGGTCGAGTTTCATCATCTACGTCCCATCGTTGCGAGATAGCTCTCGGCTTATTCCGATATTCCGGGTGCGATTGCCGCGCGTGTCAATGAGTGTCCGTCGTCAGATAATTTGAGACTGTTTTCGTTTCTCAGGAACGGAGGTTCTGGCTCATCTGGGTTTGAGGTTATGCGGCCTGCAGCTGATGCTGCAAGCGTCTGTGCTGGATTGTCTGGCGCTTGATCCTTTCACGTTCGGTGAGGATGGCCTGCCCGCGGTTGAAGTAGACGTCGGCGGGCGTGAGATTGCCGAGGCTCTCGTGAGATCGGGCATGGTTGTAATG
>NNBV01003283.1_pt1 | contig 13324 bp, 12 predicted proteins | sample 1173771 | NCBI WGS metagenome assembly NNBV01 (sample SAMN07173938, study PRJNA388173) | plant metagenome | isolation source: symbiotic tissue sample KVS11 | place: Norway: Troms, Kvaloya island
GGATGTACCAAAGCCAGCCCACGTAACGGCAGTTGACACTACCATTGTTTTAAAAGATTCTTCCGCGCAAGTAGTTGCCGATAGCTCACTCATTCGTCAGTACGGGCAGCTTTCTTCTTACCTCACGGGAAATGAAGAAGAAGTGAAGATCGAAAACAGTGATCTGGCTATTACTTTTTCAAACAACGGAAAGATCAGGCAGGTCGAATTAAAGAAGTTTAAAACCTACACGCAAAAGCCGCTTTACCTGGTTACTCCAAAGTCGAATCAATTTAAGCTGAAGACACAGTATGAAGGTAAGGACATTGACCTCTATCGTCTTTACTATCAATATTCAACTGAAAAAAACGGAGACACTACGGTAATAAATTACACCGCTAAGATCAGCGAAAGTGCTTATCTGCGTCATGTGTATTCCATTCCTCCCTCTGGCTATCAGGTAGGATACAAACTACAGGCACAGGGAGTCAGTGGCTTGAACAGCGATCAACTGACTTACCAATGGAATGATCAGATTCCTTTACAGGAAAAAGACATTGCAGACAGCCGTACCAGAACAACAGTTAACTATTATACCGCAGCCGGATCTTATGAAGACGTTGAGTCACCAAAAGATTATGAAGTAGAAACATCAACAACTCCTGTGAAATGGGTGGCTATCCGTCAAAAGTTTTTTATCAGCTCTATCATTGCTAAAAACAGTTTCTCTAATTCAGAAGTGAGCACGGTTGTAACCAATGAACTGGACTCCACCACAGTAAAAGATGCAACGGTTAAGCTTTCTATTCCTAAGCAGGATGTAACTTCTGATAAGGCACAGTTCAGCTACTTCTTTGGTCCTAACGATTACGAAGTAGTAAAAGAAGTAACGGATGGTTTCTCACGCAATCTTCCTTTGGGCTTTCCACCAGTGATCTGGGTGAACAAGTTTTTGATCATGCCCATCTTTAAATTCCTGGCGCAATTCATCACCAACTATGGTATCATCATCATCTTGCTGGTATTGATTGTGAAGCTGATTTTATCTCCACTCTCCTACAAGTCATACATCGGTATGGCGAAGATGAAATTATTGAAGCCTGAATTAGATCTTATCAAAGAGAAGTATGGCGACAACATGACTCAGATACAGGCCGAGCAGATGAAGCTTTACTCGCAGGTGGGCGTGAGTCCGTTCAGCGGATGTATCCCTCTCCTGCTTCAGATGCCTATTCTGTTTGCTATGTTCTATTTCTTCCCATTCTCTATTGACCTTCGTCAGGAACACTTCCTGTGGGCAGAAGATTTATCGACATACGATTCCATTATGACATTGCCATTCACTATTCCTTTCTATGGAAGTCACGTGAGCTTGTTTGTGTTATTGATGACTGCGACTACGCTGATCACTACCTGGCAAAACAATCAGATCAGTACACAAGTACAGGGCCCGATGAAATCCATGGGATACATCATGCCGGTGATCTTCATGTTTGTGTTGAACAAGTTTGCTGCCGGTTTAAGTTTTTATTACTTCGTTTCCAACCTTGTTACTTTTATTCAACAGATCATCATCAAACGTTTTGTGGATGAAGAGAAAATTAAAGTAGTCATGGCCGATCATCGTAAGAAGATGGAATCAGGTGCAGCACCTACAGGTACCAAGTCAAAATTCATGAGCAAACTGCAGGAGGCCATGAAGGCGAGTGAAGAAAACCGTAAAAACTCTAAAAAATAGCCTTTTGTTTATAACCTGTTGAAATTACGTGGATAACTAACGTTTCACGAACGTTCCACGATAGCAGGTTAGCCGTATATTTGAACCCCGTCAGCTACCGACTGACGGGGTTTATTTTTTAATCAATACCTTATAAATGGGCAAAATAATCGCAATAGCGAACCAAAAAGGAGGCGTAGGCAAAACTACTTCAGCTATTAATCTGGCTGCCAGTCTTGCTGTTCTTGAATTCAAAACTTTACTGGTGGATGCCGATCCGCAGGCCAACTCTACTTCCGGTTTAGGACTTGATCCCAAAGAAGTGAAGATCAGTATTTACGAATGCATGGTGGATGATGTACATCCGCACGATGCCATTGTAAAGAATGATTTGAAATTCCTGGACATTCTCCCCTCGCATATTGACCTTGTAGGTGCTGAAGTGGAAATGGTAAGTATTCAGAACCGGGAAGAGAAGATGCGCAATGCATTGGGCAAGATCAAGGATGAATACGATTTCATCATCATCGATTGCTCACCCTCACTGGGTTTGATCACCATCAACTCTCTTACCGCTGCTAATTCGGTCATGATACCGGTACAATGTGAGTTCTTCGCCCTTGAGGGATTAGGTAAACTATTGAATACCATTAAAATCATTCAGACTCGTCTTAACCCGAATCTGGAAATAGAAGGCATTCTGCTTACGCTGTACGACTCAAGAACATCATTAGGCAATCAGGTGGTAGAGGATGTACGAACACACTTTAAGAGTATCGCCTTCAACACCATTATACCCCGCAATGTAAAATTAAGTGAGTCGCCAAGCTTTGGATTACCTGTAATCGTGCACGATGCGGAAAGTAAAGGAGCAGTAAGCTACCTGAACCTTGCGCACGAAATCCTGGATCGAAACGGAAAATCAAAATGATGAAGAAGAAAGCATTAGGACGGGGATTAAGCGCTTTGTTGAGCGATACTCCGTCAGACGATAGATTGGAAGTAGAAATTTCCGCTGCCGCTAATTCAGTAGCAACAGCTCCAGTAGTGGAGACGGCTCCTACTGTAGTGGTGACGAACAATCTGAATGAAATTCCTGTCGAGCAAATCGAGGTAAATCCATTTCAGCCTCGTCAGCATTTCGATCAGGATGCCTTGCTTGAGTTATCTGAATCCATTCTGGTACATGGTATTATTCAACCTATTACGGTAAGAAGACTGGCACAGGATCAATACCAGTTGATCTCTGGTGAAAGACGTTTCCAGGCTTCAAAGCTGGCCGGTTTAAAAGCAATTCCTGCCTACATCCGTTCAGCGGATGATCAGCAGATGCTGGAGATGGCGTTGATCGAAAACATTCAACGCGAAAATCTTAACCCGATAGAAATTTCGCTGAGCTACCAGCGGTTGATTACCGAATGTAATCTGAAGCAGGAAGAACTTGGCGATCGCGTAGGTAAGAACCGCTCCACTGTTACTAACTATCTGCGCTTACTTAAGCTTCCGCCCGATATACAAGTAGCTTTGCGTGACAACCGTGTTTCCATGGGCCATGCCCGGGCTATTGTAAGTGTGGAAAATCCTGATACACAGTTGTTCATCTTCAAAAAGATGCTGTCGGAAGACCTTTCTGTGCGTAAAGTAGAGGAACTGGCAAGACAACTTTCTGCTGCCGCACCTGCAGAAGCAGAGAAGACAACCGGCCCTGCTCCTGCTTCGAAGGAAATTTCTCAACTACAATCCAAACTTTCTTCGCATTTTGGCACAAAAATTAGTGTAAAGAGTGATGGCACAAAGGGTGAAATTAAAATCCCGTTTCTTTCTGTTGAAGATCTTAACCGCATTCTTGATATCATCAAAGTATAAAATCACTGCGACCTTGCGTCTCGGTGTGCTGACTTTGCTGTTGTTTCCATTGCTGTTAAAAGCGCAGGATGAGAAACAACCTGCACGAGATACCACTACAACTTATTTGTTATCTGATTCTCTCCAGATGGGCAAAGGCAAAAGGGTAATCGATATCGAGACGTATGCTGCGCGATTCAATCCGCGCAAAGCACTCTTGTATTCAGCCGTTTTGCCAGGCATGGGCCAGATCTACAACAAAAAATACTGGAAACTGCCCATCGTTTATGGTGGTTTCATTGGCGGTGGTATCGCCATAAAATACGCCCAGGACGTCTATACAAAACGGAAAAAGGAGCTCTTTGTCATCCTCGATAAAAAAGCTATTGATCCTTCAAAACCATATACTACACCCGTAGAAGGATACACAGAAGCCCAGCTACGAACTATAGTGAACAGAGCCCGGAGAGAACGCGATTATTATTCCATTCTCACCGGCGTGTGGTATGTATTACAAATGGTGGATGCCCATGTAGATGCTCACCTGAAGGAATTCGATGTCAATCCTCAGTTGAAAGCCAGGCTCGAACCCATGATGGAAAGAGATGTGTTAATCGGCAACAATACTGGTGTTGCTCTCAAATTAAGATTCTAATGAATACCCTTTTACTCGGATATGGAAAGATGGGAAAGACCATCGAAGCCATTGCTATTGATCGCGGCCACACAATAGCCGGACACATTGATAACTCTACAGAACGCAATGCATTTAGCTCCACCACTAAAGTAGATGCTGCCATTGAATTTTCTCAACCGGAAGCGGCAGTAGAAAACCTGAAGTATTGCTTTGATAAAGGTGTCCCTGTAGTATGCGGCACTACCGGCTGGCTGGATCGCAAAGCAGAAGTAGAGAAATACTGCTTAGAGAAAAATGGAACCTTATTCTATACTTCCAATTTCAGCCTGGGGGTAAACATCTTTTTCAGAGTGAATGAATACCTGGCGCAGCTGATGAAGAATTATAACCAGTATGAAGTATCGATCGATGAATCGCATCACACACAGAAAAAGGACGCACCCAGCGGCACGGCCATTTCTCTGGCTGATGGAGTTTTGAAGAATCTGGACAGAAAAAAAGCCTGGAACCTGGGCGAACAAAATAGCAAAGAGTCTATTGGTATTCAATCATTTAGGGTAGATCCGGATCCGGGAACTCACACCGTGAAATACCATTCGGCCGTAGACGATATTGAAATCATGCACAAGGCACATTCCCGACAAGGGTTTGCCCTGGGCGCTGTAATGGTTGCCGAATGGATCAGGGACAAAAAAGGAATCCTTACCATGAAGGACTTTTTAGGTTTCTGAAATGATCTTAAAAAACCTTTTCTTTGCACCGTTTTAAAATCCGTATTCTGTGAATTCATTACTCATCATCGCCCTGGTTTTCCGTATTGGTGTAACTATTGGCTACTGGAAAATCTTCGAAAAGACAGGCGTGGCTCCATGGAAATCGCTCATTCCTTTTTACTCTGAATTTGAAATCATCAAACTGGTAGGCAAACCAACCTGGTGGATCATCTATATCATCATCCCCTTTGTTAATCTCTTTGGATACTATATTATCATTCTTGATCTTGTTCGCTGCCTGGGCCGCACTTCGTTGCTCAGTCAAATAGCAGTATTGGTTGCTTTACCAGTTTACTTACCCATACTGGGCTTCAATCCAAAAGTGAAATACCTGGGCAAGCTTGATCAGCTACCTGTAATAAAGAAATCAGCTGTGTCTGAATGGACTGAGGCAATTGGTTTTGCAGTAGTTGCTGCCACACTGATCCGTTGGCTGATCATGGAAGCATACACTATCCCCACTCCTTCCATGGAGAACTCATTGCTGGTAGGTGACTTCCTGTTTGTAAGCAAATTCCACTACGGTACGCGCACACCACGCACGCCTATACAGATGCCGCTTACGCATCAAAAAATCTGGTTCACCAACATCCCATCGTATGCGGATTGGGTACAGTTGCCTACTTACCGTTTGCCGGGAATCAGTAAGGTGAAGCGCGAAGATGTAGTCGTATTCAATGTACCCGGCTTGAAAGAAAACAACTGGGAAGAACAGAATCCTGCTAAATACGTTACTTATCCGGTTGATTTAAAAACCAATTACATCAAGCGATGTGTAGGTGTACCGGGCGATGTGCTCACTATCAAAGATCAATTGGTTTATGCCAATGGCCAACCACTGAGTGTACCTCCTGAAATGCGGTTGAGCTACATGGTTACTTCCACTTCAGAAATCAGTGAACGTAACTTCCTGAAATGGAAACTTACACCACGGGAAGATTTCGATTATTATGGAAGCGATGAATCGGGCAAGGCGCAATACAAGATGGCGCTTACTGCTGCGCAGGCAGATGAACTAAAGAAGACCTCTTTCATTACTTCCATTAAGCTGGAGCATTTCGATGAGCCGGATAACCGTATCTTCTGCTACTCTAAATATTCGCAATGGAGCCAGGATAACTTCGGACCATTGACCATTCCACAGGAAGGTATGAAGATGGTGATCAATGATTCAACACTCGCTATCTACGGAGAAACGATTCGCCAGTACGATCATAATACGGATGTGAAAATTGAAAATGGCAAACTGATCATCGATGGTAAAGAAGTAACCGAATACACCTTCAAACAAAACTATTATTTCATGATGGGTGACAACCGTCACAACTCATGGGATTCGCGCTACTGGGGTTTTGTGCCCGAAGATCACATTGTTGGTAAAGCATTCTTCATCTGGTTATCGATCGATCAATATGCAGGCGTTACGGATAAGATACGCTGGAGTCGTCTCTTCAAGATGATTCATTAAGGCTACTTCATTTAAGTTGCCACCAATTCACGAATAAAATTCAGTCGTGAGTTGGTGGCAATTGTATTTTCCACCATTCTTCCTGCTGATCCACCTGCTAAATAAGTCCTGCCATGAGTTGAACCGGATGCTTTAACTTGAGTTACAGGATAAATTCACTTTATGCAAAAGAGACAACTCGGCAAATCAGGGATAGAAGTAGCTCCGCTTACCTTCGGAGGCAATGTATTTGGCTGGACTATCGATGAACAAACCTCTTTCGAATTGCTGGATGAATTTACAGCAGCAGGTTTTAACTTAGTAGATACCGCAGATGTTTATTCACGATGGAAGCCTGGAAATATGGGTGGTGAATCTGAAATCATCATAGGTAACTGGGTAAAGGCCCGCAACAACCGTGATAAAGTAATCATCGCGACCAAAGCAGGCGGTGATATGGGCCAGGGAAAGAAAGACATTTCCAAAAGTTATATTCTCAAAGCAGCAGAAGCTTCACTGAAACGATTACAGACGGATTACATTGATTTATATCAAACGCATTGGGATGTTGACACCACTGCGGTAGAAGAAACGCTTGAAGCCCATGCGCAATTGGTGAAAGAAGGAAAAGTGCGTGCTATTGGCGCATCCAATTTTACACCCGCACGATTGAAAGAAGCATTGGAAGCCAGCAGCAAACTTGGCTATCCCAGCTACCAGACATTACAACCGGAATACAACCTCTATTCCCGCGAAGGGTTCGAAAAAGAACTGGAGCCATTATGTCTTGAGCATGGCGTTGGTGTGATCAGCTACTATTCTTTGGCAAGTGGATTTCTTACTGGTAAGTATCGCTCAGAAAGTGACTTCAGCAAAAGTGCACGGGGTCAGGGTATCAAAAAATACCTGGACGACCGGGGCTTTAAAATTCTGAAGGCATTGGATGAAGTAGCCCAACGATTTGCAACTACTCCGGCAAGCGTAGCCATTGCCTGGCTGATTGCACGACCTTCCGTTACTGCGCCTATCGCCAGCGCCACCAACACTCAACAACTACAGGCGCTGATCAAAGCCACACAACTGAACCTTGATAAGGAAGCCATCACATTATTAGACGCTGCAAGCGCATGGCAATAATGATCAGGGTTTCCAACCTTTTGAAGGTTGGAAACCCTTACAGTTTACATTCTAATTCAAAAGTGGAACGCAGTTTCATTGATTTAGATGTCTGCCCACTGAAATAAGCGAGTCGGTTGGCTGGTCGTTGAAAGGGAGCGTATATTGCCGTCGATATGGAAATTGCCCTCTCTTTTTTACACCTTGTGCTGATTGGTTTTGTTGCCCTTATACCACCTGTAAATCCTGTCGGGACAGCTCTGATTATCGACCCTTTACTTGGTGGACTTGATCCTGCTGAACGCAGAGCTGCGGCCAAACGGATTGCGTTGTATTGCTTCGTGATCTGTTGTGCTTCTGTAGGAGCAGGAAGCTGGGTGCTGAAACTCTTTGGCATTTCTTTACCTATCGTACAATTAGCCGGAGGCATTTTGATTTGCCGTATGGGTTGGGAACTACTTACTTCCGATAACAGTGTAGCAAAAGAATCAGGAGAGACCATCACGGCAGAAAATCAAAAGATAAAAACCTCCAAACTGCTCTTCTATCCCATTGCCTTTCCCATGACCACTGGTGCCGGCACAATCTCTGTTTTGCTTACATTAAGTGCGCGTGGAGAAAGTGAAATATTTTCAGAATACATCGACAACCTGGGAGCACTCTTCGTGGCCATTGCCATGATGTGTATTGTTATCTATTGGTGTTATGCCTTTACTCCATTACTGATCAAACGCCTGGGCAGCCGTGGTGAAGAGATCATGAACAGGCTCAGTGCGTTCCTTGTGTTTTGTGTGGGGCTGCAGATTGGCGTGGGTGGGTTAATGCATATCATTAAGGGCTAATTGATTTCTTTCTTCGCCTCCTGCTTCACAATAGAGAGCATCATCCCCATCTGGAATCAGTTCATTAAACGTGTCGTAGGTGTTTTACCACTGCGTGATGACACCGTTACATTTTCATTATCATACTCTTCGTGCATGTCGCTCTCTCATTTCCGTAAAGCGAGTTACCGAATGTTAGGAAGGCGTGTGAATGAAAATAGATAGAACTTTTTGAAACTTTTTACCGTTGTAAAACAAAATTGATGGGAGAAATCAAGATTATAAAAAAAATCGTATCTATTTTTACACAAAATACAACGAATGTTTTTAAACGATCTGTAACCCATTAACACAGAACAACGAAATTGAAAAACAACTTCACACTCGCAGCGCTTACAGGCTTCCACGGAAGTCTCCTCCGCAGCTTGCTCACCTCACTCCCTCTGGTGATCAGAAGTTTCCGAAGGCAGATTCGGATTTGATACATCCCACATACCATTCCTGAACAACGATTTGCCGTGGGCGAAGCGTTGGCATGTGCTTTTGCACACCTTTTCATTTTTCACTTATAACTAAGTATAGAATTGAGCCATAATATCATTGTCCGCGTAGCAACTGCGGACGATAAAAAATATTCAGAGATCATCACCACCGAGATGGAGGAATCGGCCAAAGCCAGAGGTACTGGCATTGCCAAGCGTTCTCCGCTCTACATCGAGCAAAAAATGGATGAAGGCAAAGCAGTGATTGCTGTGATGCCTGACGGAACCTGGGTGGGCTTTTGCTACATCGAAGCGTGGCAGCACGAGAAGTATGTGGCCAACTCAGGACTCATTGTATCTCCTGCTTTCCGCAAGACGGGTATTGCCACCGAAATCAAGCACAAAGTATTCGCACTTTCCCGCCAGAAATATCCGGATGCCAAGATATTTGGTTTGACCACAGGTCTGGCTGTGATGAAGATCAACTCCGATCTGGGTTACGAACCGGTGACTTATTCCGAACTTACTACCGATGAGGAATTCTGGAAGGGATGTCAGAGCTGTGTGAACTATGACATCCTGATGAGCAAAGGCCGTAAAAACTGTATGTGTACCGCCATGCTCTACGATCCGGTAGAGAAAGCGAAAGACGAAGCAGAAAAGAAAGCCGCATTACTCGCACAAATGAAGCCACCTGTAACACTGGAAGCAAAAGAATTTGCAGCGAACTCAAAAATCTACGAGCGTTTTATGAGACTGAAGCAATTCGTGCTTTTGAAAGGATGGAAGAAAAAGGATGGTGAATCAAAAAGTAAGTCCTCATTACTTAGCCTTCTGTTTTTCTGGTAATGTGTTTTCTCGCAAAGACGCGAAGGCGTAAAGGATAACATCACCTCGGTCTGTGTCTTCACAGACCGAAATAAATTTGATTTTAAATAATAGTGGTCTGTGAGGACACAAACCACAGTGATAGGTAACTTTGAAATGAAGACAGATTGCACTGATGAACACAGACAAGAATTTTAGAATACTCCGTGAAAATCCGTGTCCTCTGTGGCAACAAAAACAATAATCTCCGTCAATTTTAGTCATGAAGAAAAAAGTCGTTTTAGCATTCAGTGGTGGTTTGGATACTTCGTATTGCGCCATCTATTTATCCAAAGACCTGGGTTATGAAGTGCATACCCTTACGGTGAACACTGGTGGCTTTAGTGCCGAAGAACTGGCGGACATTGAGAAGCGTGCGCTTCATCTTGGTGTTGCTTCACACAAGACCGTAAATGAAATCAAAAACTATTATGATAAAGTAATCCGCTTCCTTATTTACGGAAACGTATTGAAGAACAATACCTATCCTTTAAGTGTAAGTGCCGAACGTATGTCGCAGGCATTGGCTTCGGCTAACTACGCGAAAGAGATTAAAGCCGATGCTATCGCTCACGGAAGTACCGGTGCAGGCAATGACCAGGTACGTTTTGACATGGTGATCCAGATCCTGGCTCCGGGCACGGAGATCATTACTCCTATTCGCGACATGAAACTGAGTCGTGAAGCAGAAGTAGAATACCTGAAAACAAAAGGAATCATCTATAGCGCAGAGAAAGCAAAGTACTCCATCAACAAAGGTTTATGGGGAACTTCTGTGGGCGGAAAAGAGACATTGAATTCATTAGGTATGCTACCTGAAGAGGCATGGCCAACTCAGGTAACTAAAAAAGAAAGTGAAGAAGTAAAACTAGGTTTTGAGAAAGGGGAATTACTTTCGGTAAACGGAAAGAAATTCGCTCACCCAACGGAAGCCATCCAGGAACTACAAAAGATCGCAGGCCCTTATGGCATAGGTCGTGATATTCACGTGGGTGATACCATCATCGGCATCAAAGGTCGTGTTGGTTTTGAAGCCGCTGCACCTGTAGTCATCATCAAGGCACATCATGCATTAGAAAAACATGTGCTTACCAAATGGCAGTTGAGCTGGAAAGATCAGCTGGCACAGTTCTATGGCAACTGGCTGCATGAAGGTCAATACCTTGATCCTATTATGCGTGACATGGAAGCGTTCCTGTTCAGTTCGCAGCAACACGTAACTGGTGAAGTGTCAGTTACACTTTATCCTTACCGCTTCCTGGTAAATGGCATTCAATCTTCCTATGATCTGATGTCAGCCAAATTTGGAAAATATGGAGAGATGAACTTAGGCTGGACAGGCGACGATGTAAAAGGCTTCACCAAAATATTCGGCAACCAGGTAGGCATTTACCACCAGGTGAAAGAAGAAGCAGAGAAAGGTTAATCGTTAATCGTATAAATGCATCGCTTAGCGCCTTTGCGTCTTAGCGAGAAGAAAGAGGTAAAAGGCTTCACCAAAATATTCGGAAACCAGGTAGGCATTTACCACCAGGTGAAAGAAGAAGCAGAGAAAAGTTAATCGCTAATTATATAAATGTATTGCTCAGCGCCTTTGCGTCTCAGCGAGAAAGAAAAATGACAACTAAAATAAAAGCAGGCATTATAGGCGGAGCAGGATACACAGGTGGTGAAACTACACGCCTGTTGTTGAATCACCCGCATGTTGCGTTAGTATTTGTACAGAGTCGCAGCCAGGCAGGTAAGTTTGTTTATGAATCACATACCGATCTTGTAGGCGAAACAGATTTAAAATTCTCAGAAGGATTTGATCAGGCGGTTGATGTCTTATTCTTTTGTCTTGGTCATGGAGAGAGTAAAAAGTTTTTAGCAGAGAACAGCATTCCTTCTTCCGTGAAGATTATCGATCTGGGAAATGATTTTCGCCTGGAAGATAAAGCGGCTAACAAAGCTGGTGATCGTGAATTTGTTTACGGACTTCCCGAATTTCAGCGTGAAGCAATTAAGAAAGCAAATAACATTGCTAATCCGGGATGTTTTGCCACAACGATTCAACTTGGATTATTACCACTGGCACAAGCCGGCTTACTGAAAGAAGTACATACCACAGGTATTACCGGATCAACAGGCGCAGGCCAAAAATTACAAGACACTACCCACTTTACCTGGAGAGCGAACAACATCTCCGGATATAAAACATTGACGCATCAACACCTGGGCGAGATCACTCAAACACTGAAACATCTGCAAGGTAATTTCGATGAAGCAGTAAACTTTGTACCATGGCGTGGTGATTTCACCCGTGGCATCTTTGTAACCTCAGTGATTGAAAGTAATCTTTCTTTAGCGGAAGCGAATGAATTGTTCACGAAATTTTATGAACCTCATCCGTTCACCCATGTTTCACCGTCGATGGTTGATCTGAAGCAAGTGGTGAATACCAATAAGTGCCTCATCAACTTAGAGAAGGTCGGTAATAAACTGGCTATTCATTCAGTAACCGATAACTTACTGAAAGGTGCCAGCGGACAAGCAGTACAAAACATGAATCTGATATTCGGATTTGAAGAAAGTGCAGGACTTAAACTAAAGGCTGCTGCATTTTAGAAACACTGGTTTCCGGTTTCCAGTTACCGGTTACCAGTTTGGATTAATAGGTAACTGGCAAAATGAAACCGGAAACTGAATATGTCAAGCAAGATCGCAATCATTGGAGGTGGAAATTTAGGAACTGCTATTGCATTGGGCACGGTGAAAGCTAAGCTGGCCAGTGCTTCCGATATTACTATTACACGAAGGCACCTGGCTAAAATTGATCATCTGAAAAATGATGGATTTCAATTGACTACTGATAATGCGGCTGCGATTAAAGGTGCAACGTTGGTCATCTTGTGTGTACAACCCAAACAGTTAGCAGCATTGCTTGCTGAGCTTGGCTCTTCAATCACTGATCAGCATATACTCGTTTCTACTATTACAGGCATCTCTACGGATGAGATTGCTTCTCATCTGCAAAAGAAAGTAGCTATAGTTCGTGCTATGCCCAATACAGCCATTGCCATAGGTCAGTCCATGACGTGTATCTGTTCGAAAGACGCAAGCGAGAAACAACTGAAAGAAGTGACTGATCTCTTCAACGGATTAGGAATGACATTATCCATTGAAGAACGGTTAATGAAAGCCGCAACGGTGCTGGCAGCAAGCGGTATTGCTTTCTTCATGCGCTACATTCGTGCCGCTACACAAGGGGGCATACAAATGGGCTTTGATGCGGAAGAAGCACAACTGATTGCAGCACAAACAGCAAGAGGTGCCGCTTCGCTCCTGCTCACGAATGAATCACATCCGGAAATAGAAATCGATAAAGTAACTACTCCGGAAGGATGTACCATTGCCGGACTCAATGAAATGGAACACCAGGGATTGAGTTCCGCATTGATCAAAGGCATTATTACTTCATTTGACAAAATCAATAACATTAAAAAATAAGTTTCTGGTTGCCGGTTACATGTTACCAGCAACCAGAAACAAGAAACTGGAAACAAACAATGAAACTTTTTGACGTATATCCACTCTTCAACATCACTCCTGCCAAAGCATTGGGTTCATGGCTGTGGGATGATCAGGGTAAAAAATATTT
>NNBV01000426.1_pt1 | contig 13308 bp, 12 predicted proteins | sample 1173771 | NCBI WGS metagenome assembly NNBV01 (sample SAMN07173938, study PRJNA388173) | plant metagenome | isolation source: symbiotic tissue sample KVS11 | place: Norway: Troms, Kvaloya island
TTGTGGGGCACCCGATGGGTGCAGTGAAAGAACAAAGCGCGAATCTGTATGCCCAGAAACTGGCAGACCAGGGATTCGTCACCTTGTCCCTCGATCTGTCCTTCTGGGGCGAGAGTGAGGGGCGAACCCGCAACGCTGTTTCGCCGGATATTTATGCCGAGGATTTCAGTGCGGCGGTGGATTTTTTGGGCACCCGGCCATTCGTTGACAAGAACCGGATTGGCGTTCTTGGGATTTGCGGTAGCGGCAGCTTCGTCATCAGCGCCGCCAAGATTGACCCGCGCATGAAGGCCATTGCGACGGTAAGTATGTACGATATGGGTGCGGCCAGCCGTAACGGGCTTAGGGATTCTACGACCCTCGAACAGAGAAAGAAAGCGATCGCAGAGGCGGCTGAACAACGCTATCTGGAGTTCACGGGCGGCGAGACCGAATACACAGGCGGGACTGTGCATGAACTGAATAAGAACTCCACCGCCATTGAGCGTGAGTTTTATGACTTTTACCGCACTCCCAGGGGCGAATACACATCCATTGGTTCGCCACCGAACCTTACAACGCACCCGACGCTTACCAGTAACGTCAAATTCATGAACTTTTACCCATTCGATGACATCGAGACGATTTCGCCTCGTCCCATGCTGTTCATCACGGGGGCAGATGCACACTCCAGGGAGTTCAGTGAAGATGCTTACAAGCGCGCAGCCGAGCCAAAGGAACTTTACATCGTTCCGAACGCGGGACATGTCGATTTGTATGACCGGGTGAAGCTTATCCCCTGGGACAAGCTTCAGTCCTTTTTCAATCAGCATCTCAGTCGGTAAGCGAGCAACTGGCAGGAGAAAACATGCTACCCAACTCGAATGGAAACTTCACAGGTAAGGTGGCCTTTGTCACCGGAGTGGGGAGCGGCATTGGCCGCGCGACGGCGCTGAACAAGACAATCGAAACTTTCGGGTGGTTGGACGCTGCCTTCAAAAACGCAGGAGTGGAGCAGTCACCAACGCCAACTGCCGACTTTGCGGTATTACCAGAGAAGTTTTTGCTGATGCCGCATCGAACCGTCGGCGTACCCTTAGCCACTGATTAGCAAGTCCGCTCTTGCGGAACTCAATAGTTACTCAACAAAAACAGGAATAACGATGATTAAAGACAAAGTTGTGATTATTACCGGCGCATCATCAGGGATTGGTGAAGCAACTGCGAAATTGCTTGCAAGCAAAGGCGCTAAAGTTGTATTGGGCGCGCGACGCGAGCACCAATTGAGGCAACTGGTTGATGAAATTCAAAGAGATGGCGGACAAGCAGTCTATCAAGTGATGGATGTGGTTAACCCATCTGATAACGCTGAAATCGTCAAGCTTGCCAAGGAAAGATTTGGAGGTGTCGATGTTATTTTCTTGAACGCTGGCATCATGCCAAATTCTCCACTTTCTGCATTGAAAACGGATGAATGGAATCAAACAGTTGATATCAATATCAAGGGTGTACTCAATGGTATCGCTGCTGTGTTGCCAACATTTATTAGCCAAAAGTCTGGGCATGTTATTACAACTTCATCGGTTGCTGGATTAAAAGCTTATCCAGGTGGTGCAGTGTATGGTGGGACGAAATGGTTCGTGCGCGATTTCATGGAAGTTCTACGCATGGAGTCTGCTCAAGAAGGGACTAACATTCGGACTGCGACAATTTATCCTGCGGCAATTAACACTGAGTTGTTAAATCAGATTACCAGCCAAGATATGGCTGAAAAAATGACAGAGTTGTATGAGCAGTATGGCATCTCACCCGATCGAGTAGCCAATGTTGTGGCATTTGCGATTGACCAGCCAGAAGATACAAACGTGAACGAATTTACGATTGGCCCAACCACGCAGCCTTGGTAAGGATAGTGCTGGTGGTTAGGCTGAGTGCGATCGCGGCGGTGAAAGAGATGACCCAGGGTGGTGCAGAATCGGTACTGGAGTGTGTGGGCAGTGAGTCTGCAATGGCAACGGCGATCGGTATTGCGCGTCCTGGTGAAGCGATCGGGTATGTCGGCGTACTGCACGGCAGCGGCCACAATTTCAATCTGAACCGTTTGTTTATGAATAACATCACATAACTCAAAGATAGGAGTTCAAACAATGCAAAAGCGCAAACTTGGAAATAGTAATTTGGAAGTCTCGGCGATCGGTCTGGGCTGTATGGGAATGAGCTTTTCCTATGGCCCACCCAAAGATATACAGGAGATGACCGCCCTTCTGGGGGCTGCCGTCGATCGCGGCGTGACATTCTTTGACACCGCCGAAGTCTACGGCCCGTTCTTGAACGAAGAGCTTGTGGGGGAAGCCCTTGCTCCCTTCCGTGAGCAAGTGGTCATTGCCACCAAATTCGGATTCGATCTCAGTCCTAATTCCGATCCCCGTGGGATGAAGGGTGCGCCAGGATTGGATAGTCGGCCGGAGCGCATCAAGCAGGCCGTGGAGGGTTCCCTCAAGCGACTCAAGATCGAGACAATCGACCTCCTCTATCAGCACCGGGTTGACCCGAACGTGCCGATCGAAGACGTAGCAGGAGCGGTGAAGGAATTGATTCAGTCAGGTAAGGTGAAGCACTTTGGACTCTCGGAAGCAGGAGTGCAAACGATTCGTCGCGCCCACGCGGTTCAGCCGGTCACTGCTCTCCAGAGCGAATACTCGCTGTGGACGAGGACTCCTGAGAAGGAAGTGATACCAACTCTTGAGGAACTCGGAATTGGCTTTGTCCCGTACAGCCCTCTGGGTAAGGGCTTTCTCACTGGCAAGATCGACGAAAACGCGACCTTCGACAGCTCCGATTTCCGCAGCACCTTGCCTCGCTTCGCACCGGAGGCTCTCAAGGCGAATCAGGCCCTGATTAATCTGCTCGGTAGCATTGCAGAACAGAAGCAGGCGACACCTGCTCAAATTGCGATCGCCTGGCTGCTGGCTCAGAAGCCGTGGATTGTTCCGATCCCAGGCACCACGAAGCTGCATCGCTTGGACGAAAACATCGGGGCAGTCTCAGTGGAACTCACGCCCGACGATCTGCGTGACATCGATGACGCCGCCTCCAAGATCACTGTGCAAGGAGATCGTTACCCCGAAAAGCTGGAGCAAATGACCGATCGTTGAGCGGCAAAAAATGTGTTCTCTGGTTGCATTCCGTAGCTCACGAAGCAAGGCAGATAGCTGGCAGCGATAGACGAGAGAGAAACGAGATCCTGTTCCAACCCACGAGCTGTCAGCTGCCCTGGCTTCGTACAGTTCCAGGGCAGCTCGTGCAGCAAGAAAGTTCTACCGGAGCCCTACGGCTGGTAACTGAGCCGGTAAGGGTAAAAAGCAAAGGCTGATTAGTTACAACCACTATGCTGTGAGCTTTTCAGCCTTAAGGCTCCAAATTTTTACGTTGCTAAAATTAAGAAGGCATTTTTGAGATCAGGTGAGAGCAAAACCGTTGTTTTGTCAGGGTTTGATGCCTTTATTATAAGTGAGTGATGAAAAGTTTAGCGTTTGGGTGTAGCTTCACCAAACTTAATTAAAAGTGCGATCGCAACACTAACAAGCAAAATTAACGTCATACTCAAGGCTGAACCAAACCCCCAATTTTGCGTTGCTCCAAGAAACTGGTTATAAATTAACCGCGCCCCCGTCATACTAGAAGCACCACCGAGTAATTCTGGATCGACAAAATCCCCCAAACCGGTGATAAATACAAGCATAGAAGCAGCTGCAATTCCTGGCAAAATTTGCGGTACGGTTACTTGGTAAAAAGTTTCCACCGGATTTGCACCTAAATCAGCCGCAGCTTCTAATAAGCGCTTGTCTAGCTTTTCGAGAGAAGCATATAAAATCAAAACCATATAGGGTAACAAGCTGTAACTCATCCCAATCAATACAGCTTGACTATTGTTAAGTAATTCCAAAGTAGGTAAGCCTAAATTGCTGAGTAAACTGTTTAATAAACCAGTAGGACGAAGAATTGTAATCCAAGCATAAGAACGGAGTAACGAGGAAGTCCACAAAGGCAAGACAAAGCCTAATAACAGCAAATTCCGCCAACGCTGCGGCGCTATTTGAGCAATCCAATAGGCAACGGGGAAGCCCAAAATTAAACAAATGATGGTGGTGCCAAAGGCAAAAAATAGCGATCGCCCAATTACTTGTATATAGAGAGGGTCAAATATTCGGATGTAATTTTTGAATCCGTTGGGATTGACCAAATCTCCCGGTCTGATGTCTGCAACTAAACTTAACTCGAAAATTATCAAAGTTGGCAGCACCAATAAAAGTAATAACCAAATCCCAGATGGTGTAAGCAATACCAAAGGTTGGAGCCAATTTCTTCCTGGGCGATGCAATTCTTCTATTTTAGAAATCTCATTTTTTTGAAAATTCATCACTTATAACTCAGTCAATTGTATATTTTTATTTTTGGATTTTGGATTGAATTTAAAATCTAAAATCCAAAATTTATTTAGCTGCTGGTCAATTGAGTCCAATAACGATCGTAAACCTCTTCAAATTCTCCTACAGGAGTAACACGTTCACAATTTTTTAAAAGTGACTCTGGTGGAAACAAATTAACGTTATTTTGTACTCTTTTTGGTAATTGCTCGAATCCGGCATTATTAGGCGTAGAGATATTCAGGCGTTGACTGATTTGGGCTGCTATTTCTGGTTGCAAAATCATGTTAATCCAAGCATAGGCTCCAGCCTGGTTGGGGGCTGTTTTGGGAATTACAATAGTGTCTGTCCATAATGAAGAACCACTGCGAGGAATCACATATTTGAGTTTAGGGTTTTCTTGAGAGATTTTTACTGCATCTGCTGAATAACACATTGCCAATAGCAAATCTCCTGCCAAAATTTGATTTTGCCAAGCGTCAGTGTCAAAACGTGTAATCGCAGGTTTTAGCGCTTTCAACTTTTCATAAGCTTGTTTGATTTCTTGTTCATTTTTTGAGTTGTAAGAGTAACCTAACATTCGCAACGTTGCACCCATCACCTCCCGAACATCATTAAGCAAGGTCATACGCTGATTAAGTTGCTCTTGGTTTTGCCAAAGGTAATCCCAGTCTTGTGGTGCATCTTTGATTTTTTCGGAATTGTAAAGTAAACCTGTTGTCCCCCAATTAAAAGGGATGCTGTAGCGGTTATTGCGGTCATAACTAGGATTCTGAAACCGGGGAAATAAATTACCTAGACCGATTAAGCGATCGTGATTTATTTCTGTTAACAAACCTTTGTCTACCATCTTCTGCACCATGTAATCAGATGGGTTGATGATGCTGTAAGTGCCACCGCCTCCAGCTTGCAATTTAGCCAGCATAACATCATTGGAATCATACACATCTGCCAGCACTTTTATGCCAGTTTGGGTGCTAAAAGTTTTCAGTAATTGGTTGTCAGTATATTGTGTCCAGGTAAATATATAAAGTTGGTCACGTTGATCATTCGGATTAGAATTAGCACGTACTTCAGCCAGCCTCCAGCCACAACCAGCTAAAGATAAGCTAGAAAGTGCTGCCACTCCTTTTAAAAATTGGCGTCTGTTAGTCATTAAGTTAATAGTTAATCATCTTCTGTGTTGTTGCCGCACCTCTGTATTAGCAAAAGAAACAGGGTTTGTCCTTACCTTACCAGTTAAAACTATGACAGGAGTTTTGGATTCATAACTGTAAGGAGAAATTATACAAATGTCTAATTGGCAAAACTTTCGCTTCCAATGGCAGCAAATTCGATATTGTCTGATTTTCCTGGCTGCCCTCTGGTTGAGCTTAGGGGTTCCAGGTTGCAGTTTTTCCCCACCCAATTCTCAAACAGCTTCATCTCCTAGTCCCACCCAGATCAAGGCGACTACACGACGAAACCCTTAGTGAACAATCCAGGATTCGCCAGGGCACTAGAAATATACAAAAAAACGATGGACTATGGAGTCCCCGATGATCAAAACCTTACGCCATTGATGGAGTTAATCACGCGCCTTATGCCGCTTATGGGGGATGGGTCGGTGTAAGTAGGTAGGCATGATTAAATATAATATGTTCTGTCATTACGAGCGTTCGCAATGACAGAACATATTATATTTATTTAAGCCCATTTACTTATTATCGAGTTAAGCAGGAGGCAGGAGGAAAACTGCACTCTCTTAAGTACCGCGACCAGACAGGTCTTAGGTTTAAGACTTCTACCAAATTTTTAATTTTGGGCTACTTATTCAAGAAGGGTCTGAATCCCCAACTGAGTTAAAACCTTCTGCCTCCTGCCTGTTTCAACGGTACTTATGCTGTTCTAATAGCTGTTGCGCTCTTGGCTTATAAATTAAATAGAACAAAGCCTCAATATAGCGCAATAAATCTTCCCGATTTTCCTTAGATGTAAAGTTCCAGAAGCCATAAATTCGTGCTAAGGATAACAGCTTTGTAGTGTGAATTTTCCAAGTATAGGTGCTGTAAACCCGATCAATTGCCCGTAGGGAAATTTCATTCCAATAGTTAGGATTTTGTTCGCATTTAGTAATGAATTCCACAATTTTAGTAGCTGTCTCTTCTAAGTTTGTTGGGTTAATCAAAAAGCCATTAACCTTATTTTGAATAATCTCTAATGGGCCACCAAACTGTGTGGCAAAAGTCGGTAATCCTGAAACCATCGCCTCTAAAATTGTCAAACCAAAAGCTTCAAATAAAGCTGGTTGGACAAAAATGCCCTGATGATCGGCAATGACTCGATAAATTTCACCAGAATCAGTTTTAGTTAGGCGCACACCCAACCAACGAATTTTACCGTGGAGATTGTACTGGTCAATTATTTGGTAGAGTTTGATAATTTCGTCGCGTTCTTCGTTGTCACCTGATTCTTCGACGCGTAACTTACCCGCTACCAAAATTAAGTTGCAATGCTCTTGTAATTCTTTACTTTGACCATAACATTCAGCTAAACCTGTGAGGTTTTTGATGTGGTCAAGACGCGCCATTGAGAAGAGAGGGCGCTTGTTAGGATCGTCGAGTTTGCCAAATATTTGCGTGGGATCTTCCAGAGTAAAGAGTGTTTCTGCAAGGCGTTGGCGATCGCTCTCCACGCGGTCTTTATTTCGGGTGTAGGGGAAGTAATTATTTTCGTTTACTCCAGGCGGTACAACATTAAACTTGGGACTAAATAATTCAATACCATTGGTTACATGATACAACTCTGGCATAGTGAAGCACTTATAAGACTCATACTGTCCCACACTATCCGGTGTTCCGACAATTTCTTGGTAGGTGCTGCTAATCACAAAATTGGCAGCATTCATCGCAATCAAATCAGCAGTGAATTGCAAAGAAAAATGATATTTATCCTCTAATTCTTGCCAGTAGAGGTTACTGAACAAGTATTTAGATTTTTCTAAAGCATGGGCAACATTGCATTGGGTAACTTTCAGCCGTCGCGCCAGCAAGAATGCTATTAAATTCCCATCAGTATAGTTTCCAACTATTAAGTCAGGTGTGCCGTGAAATTCTGCCCGTAATTCTCTTTCGGAATCAATAGCGAAAGTTTCTAGATAAGGCCAAAACTCAAACCGAGAAATCCAGTTTTGAGTCATGTTAGGATTAAATTCTCGTAAAGGGACTCGCAAAATCCAGGCATTTTCCGTACCGAGGACTTTTTCTAGCCGTTGATTACAAAGAGTACCATCACTATTGGGAATCAAGCGGGTGAGAATAATTACCTTCGGCTGGACATTTAATCCCTCTAAACCAGCTAGCAAGACATCTTCTTGTAGCTGCTTCTCAAGGCTCTTTGCTTGGTCAAGGACGTAAACTACCTGACCACCTGTATCGGGACGTCCTAAAACGCCCTCTTGCCCAAACCAACCGTGAGCTGACACCAAGACGATTCTAAAAATCATCGGAACACGAGAAATGAAGGCTTCTAGAGTCTGAGGATCGGCAGAATCAATCAATTCATCGAGAATATTTAGGGTTTCTTGCACTCGCCCTGCGGTATTACCCCAACCCGGCTCAAAACCCATTGTTTGCAATTGGAACCGGAATTGTTCGTAGGATTCGTCATCGGGGCGATCGCTAACAAAAGTTATGGCTTTTTTTACTTGCTGGGAAAGTTGCTGCTGCGATTGAATGCGATCGTTGACTAGCAACTGGACACCGTTGTATTGGTGCAGGCGCAAGAAATTCAACAAGCTATCCAGCAATTGTTTGGAGTCTTGAAATAGTTGACTGGATAGATAGCGGTTGAGGAATTGCACCCCTTTACCAATATTTTTGGGGTCGCGGATAGTTGGGGAGTAGTCATAGAAGGGGCCAAAATCCAACTCTAGCAGGTCGCCTTCGTTAGGATGAAATTTGTTTACCAAGCGATCGCGTAGATCCAGCAAATCCTGCACCGTCATCGGCTCAATGCTCAAGTCTGATGTCAACCAATAAACTTCTTGGCTGGCAATCTTAGAACGAATGATAAAACAGAAGTTTGAATCCTCCTGAATAATTTCCTGAGTATAGTAAATAAGTTTGCCTAACTCGGAGGAAGTATAAAAAGCTTCTGGTTTCTGGGACTTAGAGCAATACTCACTATACACATTGAGTATGTCGTTCCGCAGCAAGTACTTCTTTTCTTGTTGGCGTAATTCACTAATAAAGGAACGCAAATCACTTCTTTCTTCACTATCTAAGACTGCTTGCAGCAATTCAGACATGGCAACTCCACTAGATGACGATGTTTGCATTGTTAGCTTTCAAGGTGAGACAAATAAGCCTCTACCTTTTCTTGAACCACATATAAACACGAAATAACACAGATAAATATAATTTATCTGTGTACCTACAAGTATCAACTTTTCACTAGGCACTTAAATCATGTTCTACTTTACTTAAAGTATCTATGACTCAGTATTTTTGGCTCTAACTAAAGGAATACAATTATTATTTCTTTTGGTAGATGTTAGAAAAAAATTGCATGATAACCGCCGGGGCACAATCTATTATGCCTCAAGTTATTGATGTAATCTTTACGATATCATTTATTTGGATGCTTTTGATTATCAGCACACCGATTAGGTTAATTCTTACCTATCAAGCCCGATAATATATGTACATCAATACTTTTCGGAATTATTCCAGAGTATTAATATTCATTTTCATCATGGTGTAGATGATCCTATTTTGGCATTATAATGATTACTAATATTGTGGTATTTTGGGGAAGTAAGTAATTGCTTTACTATTATCAATTTCCGAAAAATGAAACAAAAGTTAATTGTTGTGCTTAAGCTTTAGCTATTCAGTTAAACTTCAATAAATTAAAATTAACTTTTGTTCAGAGATAGACCAATCTTGATTTGCCAGAGTTATTGTTTAAGCATAAAGTTGTTTAAATTGGGTCGATCTATATGGCTACCAATACACATAAGTTAACAACTCCCGATCACAGTATAGGCAACATTTTGATTATCTCTTTGCTTGCCTTTTGTGGGCTGACTTTTATCATTCTTCTAGGCATTTTCTAACAGTTAAATATGCGTTCAAAAACTTTTAACGTTAAAATTCCCGATTTTTCCAATAAGTCGGGAATTTTAATATAAAAAGGGCAATGAATAATTAAAGGTTGTAGCCGTAGGCTAACGTACCTTGTACTATTGACGGTGCCTTAGCCTACTGGCATGGCAAGGCTAAAGTAGTGCAATATAAAAATTGGATTATGTTTTTAAACTTGAATTTTTCAGAGATTGTTAATGTAACATTTTAGCCTTGATACGCCACTACATTGAAATTCCTTAACATAGCTGGAAATATTAGCATCGACTTACTTACACTATTGGCGTCTCCTTGAGGAGTGGCTTGTCGTCAGACATCGCACACCTAATTTTAATTAAAAAAGTAGATTTGCTTATAGCCATTCTCGTTTACGTGAGGTACACCCGTAAGGGCATGCCCCTACACCTTGTGATGTCATGTTGTACCGCATCTGAATGGGAACCGCTATATATACAACCACTTATTGATAAGATAAGCTAATAAATTATCGTTTGTTTGTAACCCTTCCAAGTCTATGAACTCGTAGACGACAGATTCTTGCTAAAGTAATGGTTATGAATATTCAGAACCACAACCCATCTTTTATGGCAATATATGGATCACTATGAAATTATATAGGGCGAACGATGGGAATTGAACCCACGAATGGTGGTACCACAAACCACTGCCTTAACCACTTGGCTACGCTCGCCATTCAACAATTTGAATTATAGCAATAATTTGGCAAGCGATCAAGGTTTTTCTTTAAGGAACGGATTCAATTGATTTCGAGTCTCTGAAATCTAACAATTACAATGTATTTTACTTGGCAAACATGAAACCATTGACCATCATCGCATGTACTGGAGCAGCAGCAGGACTCGCCGCCTTGGGTGTGACAATGGCGAAAACCAATCCCAGTCAGGTTGAATATGAAGAATATGCAGTGCAACGGCTGTCAAAATACTTAAAAACCGATGTATGTAAAAAAACTACGAATCTTATCGAAAATTTAATCCGTTTTAATTGTGATAAGTTGGTTGACTCGGCTAACCCTCAAATCCAAGAAATTATTGCTAAGACTACAGAAAGACAAAATTACCTTATTTTTAGTATTTATCGTACAGATTTAAAAATAAGTTCTTGGATACCTTCTTACAAATTTGAAACGGTGGGAGCCTTTGATCAATTTTATACTTATACTGCCGAAGAAAAATAAACTCAGTAGCAGGGGGAGACTATAAAAGTGATTAAGAATACTTCTATTTAGTAATTGATAATAGTTTCAATAATTACCAGAGTACTTATTATCCCCAGTTTAATATTAAGAAGTCAGAATAGTTACTGAGAGTTCAAGCATTGCCAATGTCATCTGCCTATCTGCTATTGTCTCACGGAAGTCGCGATCGCCGCCCAGAAATTGCTATGCAGCAACTAGCTAGGCTGGTATGTGACAAATTGCCAAAAAACCACAACTCAGTAAATAGCGAACATCTTATTGGGATAGCGGCTTTGGAAATGAGTCCTCAGCCTTTACACGAGCAGATTCAACAATTTGCTAAGAGGGCTTTTGGCGGTCGCCAACTATCTCAAAATGAGAAGCGCCTAAAAATTGTACCGCTATTTCTGCTGCCGGGAGTGCATGTGATGACAGATATTCCCGCCGAAGTAGCACTCGCACAACAAGCTACTGGTCAAGATATCATGATTGAGTTGCAACCATATTTAGGCTCTCACCCCAATTTAGAGAAATTGCTGGCAAAGCAAATAGCTGCGATCAAAGCAGAGGTATGGATTCTATTAGCTCATGGTAGCCGTCGTCCAGGTTCTCAAGAAACTGTCGAAGCAATGGCGGCGAGTTTGGGAGCGGTGGCTGCTTATTGGGCTGGGCCTCCTAGTTTAGAATCACGGGTGCAAGAGTTGGTAACTGCTGGTTATAAAGAAATTGCAATTTTGCCATACTTTTTATTCGCTGGTGGAATAACCGATGCGATCGCGGCCTCAATAGAGGAGCTAAAATTACAATTTTCTGCGGTGAATTTCCAATTGGCATCGCCATTGGGAGCAAGTGCAGAATTAGCCGAGCTAATTTGGGATTTAATCGATAGATGAACCGCACAGAAAAACAGGAGAACAAGTATTTGGGAAAGGTTTATTTAGTAGGTGCGGGGCCAGGAGATCCAGGATTAATTACCCTGAAGGCAAAAGGTTTATTAGAATGTGCAGATGTCGTTATCTATGATGCCTTAGTGAGTCCGGCAATTCTGGCAATGATTAATCCTCAAGCCGAGCAAATTAATGCTGGTAAGCGGGCGGGGAGACATTCGTTGTTGCAGTCAGAAACAACTCAATTGCTGATTGATAAAGCGCAGGATCATGCAATTGTGGTGCGGTTAAAGGGTGGCGATCCGTTTATCTTTGGTCGCGGTGGCGAAGAGATGGAAGAATTAGTCAAAGCTGGAATATCAACGGAAGTGGTGCCCGGTATTACATCAGGAATTGCAGCAGCAGCATACTCAGGTATTCCTTTGACTCATCGGCTGTATAGTTCATCCGTTACATTTGTAACTGGTCACGAAGCGGCGGGTAAGTATAGACCGCAAGTGAATTGGAGTGCGATCGCTCACGGTTCCGAAACCATTGTAATTTATATGGGAATTCACAATTTGCCTTATATTGTGGAAGAATTAAGTGCGGCTGGGTTGAATATAGAAACGCCCATTGCTTTGGTGCGCTGGGGTACGCGGCCAGAACAAGAAGAATTGATTGGCACTTTGGAGACAATTGTCGAGCAGGTAGAGCAAACTGGATTTGGTGCGCCTGCGATCGCAGTCATTGGACAAGTAGTGAATATGCACAGTATTTTGTCTGGTTGTCGTCCAGTTTGATGGTTGGTGCAAAGCTTGTTGTTTTGTATCCCTAGTGTATGATCGATAAAGTTATTCGGTTCTGGTAGGAGTCGGCTACCAGAAGAAAGGGGGAAAGTACGGTGCAAATCCGGCCCTTGGGAGCAACTGCGAACCAATTTGAGATTTGAGATTAGCGAACTAAATAATCAAAAATCTCAAATTGAGTGAGTCACGATGCCCGCCGAAATAGATTTATCAGTTTCCCATATCTGCGAGGTACAGATGACTACGACTGTAAATATTTCCCCAACCAGTGCCTTGGGTGTTGCTGAACATACTTTATTTGTTTGCAAAACCTGTGCCAGTGTTTGGCAAGATGGAAAACGCTTAGGTGAAAGTGGTGGTGAAAAACTTCTCCACCAACTTCAGCAGCTTGCACAAGATTGGGACTTACGAGAGCAATTCCCGATTCAGCAAGTTGAATGCATGAGTGCTTGTAATCGTTCTTGTGTAGTCGCCTTTGCTGCCAAAGGCAAATTAACATATTTATTTGGTGACTTAGCCGTTGATGGTAGTGCCTCTGCGGTACTGCAATGTGCTAGTCAATACTATGCTAAAGCAGACGGTTCACTGCCTTGGTCAGAGCGTCCAGAAGCGCTGAAAAAAGGCATTTTGGCAAAAATTCCCCCTTTATCTCAATGATGCGCGTTTTGATTTTGGGTGGCACGGGAGATGCAGCAGAACTAGCTGCCAAGGTTGCGACTATCCCACGGTTAGAAGCAATCACTTCTCTAGCTGGCCGCACCCGTGAACCGTCGGTTCCCTTGGGTGATTTGCGGGTTGGAGGCTTCGGTGGTGTGGCTGGATTGGCTAGCTATTTGCGAGTCATGCAAATCGACTTATTAATTGATGCAACTCATCCTTTTGCGACTCAGATTTCCTTTAATG
>NNBV01002103.1_pt1 | contig 13287 bp, 8 predicted proteins | sample 1173771 | NCBI WGS metagenome assembly NNBV01 (sample SAMN07173938, study PRJNA388173) | plant metagenome | isolation source: symbiotic tissue sample KVS11 | place: Norway: Troms, Kvaloya island
GTCTTACTGAATGGCACAACGGCTGGAACTTTTATTTTAATATTCTTATACGCTAATTTATCACCGTGGTCTTGCAACAATATTCTACCCCGAGCACCCAAACCAAAGTTGGGAATATCTTTATACTTGCTCACGGACACTAACTTCTTAAATGCATCGCTACCCCTTTCGTATTCAACCACCTTTACACCATTAAGCCAATGCTCTATGTGAGTGCCTTTCGAGCTAATTTTCGCTGTGTTCCATTCACCGATTGGTTTGGTTGGTTTGTTCGAGCTTGCCGTAATTAAATCGTAAAGCGAACCTAAGGTACGATTACCATCTCTTCCATTTTTTGCGTCAGGATGTTTAGCATCATCTAGCAATTGATACTCTAAACCAAACGCAGACCGTGGGCTTGTGGGCGTAGCCTGCCTGGAATCCACAAAATATTTGATGCCGCTATTCGCACCTTCACTCAGTCTGAAATCCACCGACAATTCAAAGTCTGAATATTCTACAAGTGTAACTATATCACCGCCATTGGTAGACTCTCCTACGTCTGCTTTTTCAACCAGCAGCAATCCGTTTTCAACACGCCATCCTTTGTCCGGAAAGTTTTCGCGATAAGCACCTTTCCATCCGTTGGTTGTTTTTCCATCAAACAACAATTGCCAGCCTTCTTTTATTTCTTTTTTGGTGAGTTGATTATCCTGAGCATAAAGGTGAGGCGTAATTAAACTTGCAACGAGGGCGATGATTAATGTATTTCTCATTTCTGATGTATAGTTGGTGCTATTTTACTTTTTTATTTTGCAATCAATTTATTTCGTAACACTGATATCAGATTTAGTTATCCGACATACGAGCCGTGGGTGGATGAAGAATATCGCGATACAATTGCTTCACTACCTGCAGATCCGCACTGCTGTCGTGTACATAATACCGGTAGCGCGAAGAATACGTTTGCCTTGGCGAGATAAAAAATGCACCGTCTACAACGGGCGCATAACACCAATAAGGCATAATGGGATGAACGCGTATTGCCTGTGGATACCGGAAATTATCAGGAAACCCAAAGACAGTAACACCCGTTTTTTTGCCATCAATGAAGCCTTCGGCAGAAACATACGCGGCATGTTTTCCATTTGCATCCAGCGCACTGTAGCCTGAGTCGGTTAAAATACTCCAGTTGCTTTTAAAATTCTCTTTGTCTTCCACATTCCACTCACGGCTACCACGAAAGGCCATACCGCCATAATGATACTTATTTAAAAATAATGTGTCGCTGGTAGTATTGACCTGATCGGATCGGATATCGTACAAAAAATAATCGCTGAACGGATAGACTGTCAACGTCCATATCTCAGTTAAAACCTCATGGGCAGGAGGCGTGTAATGTTGCAATTGAAAACGTGCACGACTGAACACCGGTCCCTCTTCTATTGACAATACATTTACGTGCCTTACATTTCCTGTCTTAGCTTGTTGATTCCAAAAGTCATGCGATTTATTCTTAAAGGTAGTATTTACCCACGCCATCATAATTCCGTGTTGATGCACATGACCTACCGGAAAATCATCGGTAAGTACATTACCTGATGGACTATATAACGGATGAATGAAGCCGCTTCGCGCGTAAAAGGCGGGAATCTTGCCTGGTAGTTCCATTTGTTTGGTCGAATAGAAAAGTACTTTCTTCTGCCTCACCTGAAACAACACTCCATCTTCTTCCTTAATCAACTTTACATTGCTGGCGAATGGCCGGTTGGCTTGCTCAAGTTTATACTTCACCCGCTGTAGTGCAGGTAGCGAGTCGGGAAGGATAAATAAAATAGTTCGGTCTGATAGTGACTGCACAGGTGCAACGCTACCAGTAACTGTATTTGTTACCTGATAGTACTTTCCTTTCGGCAATGTTTTTTTTAATTGCATTTCCACCAGCGTACCCTTACGGGAATAGTCCCCAGCTTCTACTTCAATTATTACCGGTTGTGCATGCAAGATGGACAGCCCGCATAAACAAAAAATAAAAATGATTATGCGACCGGTGCCCATCCTTTCTCATAGTCTCTACTCCAAAACTTCATTGCTTCTTTGTCGTCCAGTATTCTACCGTTGGCCGGATCGCAATTCAATGTTCTGCCCACACGGAAGGCAATGTTTCCTAATTGCGGGAGCAACGTAGATTTATGTCCTTCCAAAATGGGTGCATTGATTTTTTCGTTGCCACGAATAACTTCGCAGAAGTTAAGCATGTGTTGCATATCTAACTGCTCGGTAGGACTTACCGTATTGCTGGCATTGAAAGGCGTATCATCTTTTACCTCAGAAACCAATTTGTTTGCCTGATCAAAAATTTTGTAACTGTTACTTCCGGGATAATTAATCGTACCCTTATCGCCATAGAAGATAACACCACGTCCACTGCCTTCTGACTGGTAATTATTACAACTGCGTCCTTCCCATGTAGCTGCAGTATTATTAGGAAAATTAAACGTAATTGTTTGGGTATCGGGGGTTTCCCAGTCATCCTGAAAATGAAATCTTCCTCCTGCGGAAACTACTTTGTTCGGATAATCAACACCTAAGCCCCAGCGGATTACATCCAGTTCATGTGTACCATTGTTCAATGCCTCGCCTGTACCCCAATGCCAGAACCAGTGCCAGTTGTAGTGCACCAGGTTGCTGCGAAAATCTTTTCGGGGAGCTGGACCTTGCCATAAATCAAAATTCAAATTGGATGGTACAGGTACTATCGTTCCTTTACCAATGGTTTTACGATTGTTTACATACCAGCCACGTGCAAAGTAGACTCTTCCGATGGTGCCACCATGCAATTCTTTTATCATTTGATTGACATTGTTGAACGTCCTCCGCTGGCTACCCATCTGCACATGCTTCTTGTATTTTTCAGAAGCCGCTACGAGCAACTCCCCTTCTTTGGGATTATGACTACATGGCTTTTCTACATATACATGTTTGCCCGCCTGCAGCGCCATAATAGCGGCTGGTGCATGCCAATGATCGGGAGCTGCAATGACCAATCCATCAAAATCTTTTTTCTCCAATAGTTTTCTTAAATCAGCAAAGCCTTGTGGTCTTTTACCGCTAATCTTTTCTACTTCTGCAATAGTCTTTTGTAGAACATTAGCATCCGGATCGCAGATGTAGGCTACTTCCACACCAGGGAGGCTTGCAAAGGACTGAGCGAGAAAATGTCCACGACTATTGGTACCCATTACACCAATAATTACCTTATTAGCGGGTGCCCCACTAAAAAAGCTATTAGCAGAGGATACCATGGGTGAAAGCAGTACGCTCGTTCCGGCAAGGGAAATACGGCGAATAAATTCTCTTCGGCTTTTTGATTCAGACATGATTGCAATTTTTTTAAACTAATTTATTCATCTGATGAAAGTCTTTTAATGATTTGATAGCCATTCTAGAAAACGTAACACTTTAAGGGAGTTTTAGACAATAAATAGCCCCTCATCATTGTTCATACCAATGCTAATGTCTGGAAATCATATTAAATCCCTAAACGGCACGATATAAAAGATTTCTCTGTACATCAAATGGATCATTCTTAAAATCAGAATATATCCTTCTTGTCTACTTTAAGGCAAACGGGATCTATCTGCCATTACATTACTCAAAAATCAAGTTTATTTTAAATAGCAATAATACCTAAAAGTCCAGTTCAACTATTCAGATTGTCAACTACCTACCGGTTCCTTTATAAACAAAGTCCGCTCCTTGCCAAACACCTCAATTTACTTTATTACAAGAGCATAATCTTTCCCTTGCGCAATCGACCGACAATCTGCTTACCTGTAGTTTTAGGATGATAAAAATAATGTTAGGAAAAATTTCATTACCCCTGCACCGATTTTTTTTAATGCTTGCTTAGGCTTCATTTTATAAAATTCATTACTATCCCACGTCAATTATACAATCTACATCACAGGGAATCAATACTATCACAAGGGTGAATACTAAACCGGATTTTTTTGTTTATCAATTCCATTGACTTCAACTACTTTTTTTCCAGTTTAACAGCAAATCCTCCACCTGGCATCATTCGAAACTCAAGTTCTTCACCCCGCGAAACTTTCCTGGTTGAATGTTTATAGTCTTCCCCAACCCGATCTGAATTGATACCATCCTCAAAAATTTCAGCCTCGTAAGTCGCACCCAATGAAAGAAAATCAAACCTCACTTTTACCGTGCGAGTGCCATAATCGGTGATACCTGCAACATGCCAGGTAGTGCCTTTTCTTCTCGCCAGGATTGCAAAGTCACCAACCCTACCATCAATGGGAATTGTTTCATCCCAAACGGTTGGCATACCCGAGAGATATTTTAGTATAGTGGGTTCCTTTTCATACGTTGTTGGTGCATCGGCAAGCATTTCAAATGGCGCATAAAGGATAGTAAACAGGGCAAGCTGGTGGCATCGCGTGCCTTGTGTCATCGGCCGTTGCATACTAATGCGAAAATCTTTTTGTGAAGCATTATGCATTCCGCCAGGTGTATAATCGACCGGGCCTGCCAACATTCGGGTAAAAGGAATATGCGCTACATTCTCCGGTGTGGCTTTATCAGAAAATTTATCCCACTCCAATCCCTGCGCGGCCTCGTAGTTAATTACATTAGGATACAATCGTTCAAGCCCTGATGGTTTAAATGCAGCATGAAAGTCTACCAGCATTTTTCTTTTAGCAGTTTCCTTTGCCAATCGCTCGTAAAAGTTAACTACATATTGATCATCTCTGCTCATAAAATCTACCTTCACACCTTTCACTCCCCACTTCTCAAATTGATCAAGCGCTTCAATCATTTGCCTGTCGAGTGTATGCCACACGCACCATAAGATTACACCTACTCCTTTTTGTTTTGCGTAGTCCAGGATAAACGGCATGTCTAAATCCGCAACCAAATTCAATCCGTCATTCGTTTTTACCGAGCCGTCATTTAACTTCAGCAAATCAAATTGATCACTCCATCCCTCATCTAACATGACATACTCCAATCCATTTCTGGCAGCAAAGTCAATATAGTATTTATAGGTATTGGTGTTGTATCCCGTTTTGAAATCAACACCTGTCAGATTATTCGCATTGTACCAATCCCACGCAACTTTACCCGGTTTTATCCAGGACGCATTCGTTAATTTACTTTCACTTGCTAAAAGATATGTTAAATTATTATAGAGTAAATCTTTATCGCKTTCAGCCAACACCATTATTCTCCAGGGAAAACTTCGTGTTCCTTTTGTATCAGCAATATAATCGGCAAACTGATATGGAATGCGATTAAATTTCGCTTCACCCCCCACAGAATCTTTTAGCACAACACTTGGAAACAATCCTTTAACTCCGCTTTCTGATTTATACTCCAATAACATTCCCGGATAATCCAACAGATCCGTTTCAAGAATAGCTGTCTTTACAGGTGCGTCTGCAAGAAATGGAAGACAAGCTATAATTCCCGATGTTAACTTTGAAAAATCCTGATAAACATGAGGATCCTCATAAAAATTGCCAAAACCCTTACCCGACTGAAACCATCCTTTTGTTGTGTTCACAAAGTTAAATTCAGCTTGCTCAGACTTAACACGTATAGTTCCCGGAAATCGTGTTTCAAAACGATACGCTACTCCGCTGTTGTAAACACGAAATGTAACCGAAAAATTATTTTTAAACTGAATGCAAAGTTCGTTGAACACATCATTGTATTCAGACGCCATACCATATAAGGGGTGAACTTCATTAGTAACAGCTCGCTGTGAATTTTTCGAAATTTTATTATCTATCCCAAGAACCTTACCATCGGATAATGTCATTGAGATAACATTATTTTTTAATACCTCCTTGTCTTTAAATGCGATGCTGTAAAAGAGTTCTTTACCGACAGTAATATGCAGTTTTATATTCTTGTCAGGAGAGGCAATAACTTGTGATTCCGCATCAATGATGATCAGACAATAAAACAGGATAAAACAAAAGTTAATTTTTCGCATAGTTACTTTCATAAAAATGAGTTCGGCTGTTAGTAAGTAATTTTTATTACCATATTAAGGGGGAGATGAAAAAGCGCTATTCTTTCAACTTAAAATAACAAAACAGTGGCCATGTATGGGGATGAGAACAATATCCCTGAAAAGATCTCCGGATATAGGGCTCCCAAAAATGGTACAAGCCTTCTCTGCCCGAAAGTGTAGAATTAATATTATCGGGTGCTGTCCACTGACCGACCCAATAGTCGGGATAACTCTCGGCGAAGTTATCAAAAGACATTTTTTTCAATAATCGTTTTGCCTCTTCTTTGTCGAACGTAGATACTCCAATTAACATCGCATATTCCAGCGAATACCAAATACCTCCATCCTCTCCATCGGGCTTACCCCAGATAGGAGTTTCCCTGGTTCTGAAACCAATCTTCTCGGGTTTGAATACTTTTTCCTTTACATAATTATAAATCTCCACCTTTCGTTCCTTCGACAGTTCCGGTATTTGCAATAGGTAGCCTTGTGGCTCGATGCATACCTTATCGAGTCCAAATTTAATCCTATCATTAAGATATGCTCTAGCCGCAAATTTACGATCATCCAGATCTGCCATAAATGCTTTTTCAATTGAAGCTCTGTATTTCTCTAATGCATCGATGAAAGTTAGCGCATTCTGATTTTCAGATTGCTTTAGTGCCGTGATTAGCTTTGGTAAGATCGCCAATACCATTGCTGAATTTAAATGAGATTCAGCAGACCAGGAATACTTGTTAGGTGAATACTCGTGAAGAAAACTGTCACTCCAGTCAGAGTTTAAGAGTTTCACCAAGCCATTCTGCCCCGTGCCGATTTCATCGCGGAGGTAGATAAAATACTTTTTTAAAATAGTCAGAAGCACATCCTGTTTTTCACTTTCAGCGGGGTAATACCCAACCCATTCATTCAGAAAGGCGTAATCCTTTGTAATCAAAAGGTATTCCGAAAGCGTGTTAAAAAAATACAACTGTTCGTCACTTTCTTTATAAATGGAAGGTGGTGTGTATCCGTATCCCGCGTTTCCTCTTTTTATTTCTCCATCCGTTTCAGAATGTTTGATAACATATCGAATGCTTGACTTGGCTAATGCAGGATTAGTATAACAGGCAGGAAGTGCAGCTTGCATATGGTCGCGATTCGAAATATTGTCCCCAAAATGAAAGCTATACACCGTACCTTGCGGAATGTAAGTCTCTTTATAATAATCACTATAATTTGCCAGTGCTTCCAGAACGTGTGCATTCCATAACATTTCACGTTTGAGCACAACATCTTTCTCTGCAGAAAAATCAGGAAGTTTTCGTTTCCATTCCATAGCAAACAATCCCTCTGAAGGATTTTCAAATTCTGCATTCGTCCATAAATCATCAATTTGTTTTTGAACGGATGCAAAATTTTTCCTGTCATTGATTCCTATCACAATTTGATACGTTTTAACTTGTCCCGGCTTGATCACGAATTGAATTTCTGTAGCAAGCGTATCTCCGCTAATCTTCACATTTGCGTTGTTTGAATACATGAAAACAGAAGGCGGATCAATATCATATATGTATCTTTCGCTCTTTTGCGGAAAGTGAAGGAATGCATTCTGTTGACAGGATAAATCTGCTACTGCAAAGAAACCTGTTTTATCAACACTAATTTTCGTTTTATAAGAAAGAGGTTTGTTTTCAAAAAATTGAGTCCCCACCAATTGATAGTTCACCACCATCCGCTCTTTATAAGTTAAGGTTCTGTTTTTTTTGCCACTATTCTTTAACTGAACCGTAACAATAAAAGAAGGATTACCCGTATTTATCTTTAGCGAAGGTTTTACCGATATAATACGTGTACATTGAATGCCATCGTCTACCGCATAGTTATATTTTGCAAAGCCAACTCCAAACTGTTTATGAACCAGAGAGGTATCGGCAGATATCGAATTAATACCAGTAAGTATTCGCTTCTTTTTTCCTTTGGTATCATCGAAGGTAATCTCCGATTCATTCCATCCATAGTTAGCCTGTTCTGTAGCATTGATCCTTGCCCAAGCCCGTTCTCCTGTTAAAAATTGATAGCGGCCACTGGAATGAACGAAAAGTTTTGTGCGATAATTACCGAGCAAAAAATACGGATCGTCAGGAAGCATGGCATCCTTGCCATCGCGATCAACTGCCTTCACCGGGAGTGCGCTTTTAAATTGATACACCGGCAAATCAGAGGAGGACATATTCCAGGCACCCACTTGCGCCCGGGAGCAAATAGTATTTAAAAGGAAAAATAAAAGGAAGCAAATCTTTTTTCTCACTAGATCAGGGTATAATTAAGAGCTGAATAATTTTTTTTTCGTATTCCCGATTTCTTTTTAATCAGAACTCAGCTATACATTACATATCGTCTTGGGTATTTTTTCACTTTCTTAATTACCTGTATGCGCAAGCGAAGTATTTCTGTTTTAATTAAACCCGTCAATTCCAGGTGGCGCTTTACCTGCAGCAGACACCATGTGTAGTCTCCTGTAAATCCAGGTAAATCAATCGGGGGTAACGCTATGAGTTGATTAAGTGTAATTTCTCTTGATTTATCTAACGTTTGAATAATAAAATCCGAGAGCAAGTCAAAATGTGCTTTCAAAATCTTAATGCCGGACCGATTGGCTTCTGCACGCAATTCTATTCTTTCAGTCATATTGATATTTTTTTAATTTTCATCAGACAAATCCCTCTACATGTCAAATCCATAAAGTCCATCCCTAATAACAGCTCAAAGAATTTATTTAGTAACGTCAAGCATGTTTATTTTAGCGACATAGCCTTCACTGTTAACTTATTTAGTTGCCTGGCCGGTGTTAATAGCTTTACTACAATTCTGGTCAACCCTGGATTAGGCGAATCCTGAACATTTGCAGGCGCAGCAACATCTTCAATCTGAAGAGAATACTCAGCGTTCGTTTTAATCTGTAACATCAATGATTTACGATCCTGCTGTAGCAATAGTCCATCCGCTTTTTGAGTAACACGGGCTTGGGTGAGCCATTGCCAAGACACGTTCATTGGCTCATCCAAAGTCTTCCACTCATCTTCAATAGTAACTGATTTATCCTTATTCAATTTTACAGTGCGATTTACCATTTCTACCTGACCTTTATACAAGGGAGTAAGTGTAACGACATCTCCAACGAAATCATTTCCAACGGGCAAGTAGTTGATTGTAGCTGATGCTTCGCTGATCTGCATTTCATTATTGAAGCGAAGTATATTATGTCCCTCCGGCCCTACCCTAAATGTGGACCAGCGCGTACTGTTTTGAGAGTAATTCCACAAGTCCAATTTCGCAGCGCGCATCTTGTCATAACTCTCAGTCCCCAAATCAATAGCCCAACGCACCCCCCTGGCTTCCAAAATAAAACTTCCCACATCCATGTGCGCGTGCGAGTAATTGGATGTGCCGCCTTTGATAGCCACCATCGTTGCCAGAGAATCATGCCACGCAGAACGCATCACAGCAAGTGGTAAAATTCCAGAGGCCGTCCAATGCAAAGGCATTGAGGTATCTTGTTGTATTGGCAATTGATTATCCCACCAAAGTAAATCGAATGCCAATTGACGGTTAGCTTTCAACTGTGGTTTTGTGATTTGAGAAGCCTGTACGGTCATGGATGTATGAAGTGAGTTGATCTTGATAAGCTCCGGCGAGGCTACATCACTGCGTTTCAATTCACGGGCAAACCAAAGCATGAGGGGATCATTCTGGTTTTCATTATGATAGTCGGCATAGTTGAAGTCATTGCCGCTTGGCGCAATCATTTGCAAGCGATAGTCCGCCGTTTTTAAAAAGCCTGGAAATTTTTCCAGCCCATACGCAGTATTAAAAACAGATCGCAATGCTTCGATGAGCAAAACATGATAAATAGTTCCGTAAGCCCAGTAACTTGGCCCTTCCGGATACACACCATCCGGGTTGTAAACTGCACCTGCATACGGTATGTATTTGATAGCACGCTCTGTTACTTTACGTGAAAGATCTGGTTCATATTCTGAAATCGCTAATGCACCTACCGATAGTCCACTATGACAAACCTGGTTCCAGTTGAAGTCGCCAACCACCCAACTACCCTGTGTTTCTTTTACCTCTAATGAAGGCAACAAAGCATTTTTTACAATGGCACTTACAATTTGTTTTCTATCTGCCATTGATAAATCATTGTACAGCCAGTCGAGTCCAACCCCTGCGGTAAACGAGGCTTCTCCTACATCTAAAAAATGACCGGGGCACCAATCGGACAATGCGGCAAGTTGAAGTAATTCCTCGCGCGCTTTTTCAAAATACTTCCGTTCGCCCGACAGGCGGTAGTAAAGAGCAAGATTTAAAATCCTTGATTGTGCTTCGCGCACTGCATAAAACTTAAAACCGGTAGTGGGATATTCAATCTTTTGAGCTGTCAGTTTTTTATCTGCTTCATATTTCAAAACTTCCCACAGCTGCTTTGAAACTTTATCCTTCTGTAACCTTAGCTCTTTAATTTTTGATTCGTTGGCAAACAATCGAGGATGATTGGGCATGTTGTTCCATTCCTTATCAGGTATTATGAGAGGTGCCTGCGCAAAAGAAATCCTCACAACCGCCCAGTATAAAAACAAAATAAATCTGCTCTTCATAGTCACTTCACCATTTTATGTTTTTATCGATGAAGTCAATCAATTCATCTGCCATTACTTTTTGCTCATTAGCTTTGGGATGTCCCGGAGTGTTTTTATACGAAAAGAAATGACTGAATACCTTCTGATCTGAAGATTCTTTCACAGCCTGCCGCACATAGCCAGGCCATAGCGAACCGGGCTGCGTGGCGCCCATGCTACCCAATGCACAAATAATGGATGCCAGGGGATATTTACTGCGAATGCTTTTTATAAAATTAATATATGATTGAATGATAAATTTTTCATCAGGTGGCACCGTTCCAAACCGTGCTTTAAACTGCTCATGCTCTGTTTGAGTAACCAGCCATTGATCATTCTGTCCCAGGTTAATGACTACAATGTCGGGCTCGTATTTTGAGAAATCCCACTTACTGGTTTGGTCATTGGGATTTACGCGATCATATATCTCAGGCATAATTTTAGGAAACCAACTAATCATCAAACCAATTCCACTACGGGCAATGCAGGAGTATTGTGCATTGTAATGGCGGGCCGTGCGGGCAGCGTAACTATAATAATTGTTAAAGAACGAAGGTGCTCCTGAATCTTTTTCGCCAATGGGTACATCCACGCCATGACCTGCTGTAATTGAGTTACCATAAAACTCAATCTTACGCTTAGGAGGCGCAGCAGGCTTTAAGACCTTTGCCTTATCATTTAACTCAAAACCATAAAACCAATTGATGGTTGTGTTATCTGTTAATTTAAACAATTGAACGCTGTGTTTTCCAACAGCTAATCCTGAAGCAATGGTATATGTTCTTCGTACGGTATCCGGATTAATTTTAAAAGCCTTCGACTCATCTCCATCTACGATAACAAAGAAAAATGCATTTCCTTTTTTGGTACGAAGAGCAGCTTTGATTTCTGTTCCCTGAAATTGAATAGTGACCGATGAACCCGGCCAATAGATTTCTGCAGCTTCCGGTTTGTTTACATCAATTCGCCCACAGTAAGATAGTCTGGAATGACTGAACGGAATAAACTGTTGTGCATCAACAAAGTGACAAACAAATACCAAAACAATAAAGACAAATCGTGTTACCATAACGCAGAACTATTTATTCAATTTAATGGAGGCCCGTTCAGCAATAACCACTGGTGAATCATACAAAGGCAGGTTTTTAAATGTGATAGTCGTACCCATCTTATTCATTCGAGGTGAGGGTATTTCATAAACTTTTCCAGTCATCATATCAATCCATACTGGTTTTTTAAAGTTTACGTTTTCCAGCGTAATCGTAACCGGTGTAGTAGCGAAAGAGTTAGAAGTTTCTTCTCCATCTAACCAAAGCGTTACAAAATCGCTTTTTGTTTGCTGATGCTGATAACCAAAGACAGATAAGGATAAATTGCTTGAAGAATTAAATCTAAAATCTGGTTTTAATACCAGGTTCAGATCAAATAATGAAGCTATGTTTTGTACTGCATAGTAGGCWACCTTTGGCCGGATGGCTGCCATGGTAATATCCGATTGAATAAGTCCTTTGGTGTTGAGTATCGGTTTATAATAGATATCAATCATTGTAAAAACAGAAGTTTCAATATCATGCCCCAGATCGCCTAATAATCTGCGCAGGTCATACTTGGCCTGCGTATATTCTGTCCAGTACATATTGCTCAAGGCAAAGCCGGGTATGAAAGTTGACGGAGCACCATTCTCTCCTTGCCGTAACAAAATTGTTTTAGAATACTTTGCGATCACTTTTTTCAATCCTGATACATTTTGTTCGCGATAAGAGTCTTCGGGTCGGGTGTTGTAACTGTGGTAGGATATCCACTGAAATAAATCAAGTTTACCTTTATCGGATATAACCTTTAAAAACCGGTCGAGGTATTCCACATCACTATTTGAAGCAAATGCCAAACCGGCAATCTTTGCATTGGGTTGTATTTGTTTAATAATTTCTGCCGTACGGATGTTCAACTCAGCAATTGTTTCCGGTGTGATGGTTTGCATGGGATGATCAGGTTCATTCCATATCTCCCACTCCTTTACTCGATCTTTGTAGCGCGTTACTAAAGCTTCTACCCATCTATCCCACGCGGCATAAGCTTCTTCTGATTTCATTAATGAGTTTAACAAGCCCGTTCCTCCGCCTCCCTCATAAGCAGGATTGCCATACGAAGTTTCCAGCCACGGTTCTATGCCATTAGCTATGGCATAGTCAATAACCTCATCCAGCCATTGCCAATCATATACACCACGTACTTTTTCGCACTTGGCCCAGCCTGCCTGCAGCCTTATTTTTTTTACACCTAATGGCGGCAAATATGACTTATAATTATTCCATACTGTCAAATCTCTGTCCAGAGTTTCGCAGCCAACGGTGATCCTTGATGCGTGTATCTCTTTTGTATTTTTTGGTTTAAGTGTACCCAATAACTTATATTGAATATTCAATGGTGTTTTCACACGCTCATCCGACCGATCGATAAACTGAGCCTTTGCGTGAAGAGAAAAAAGTGAAAGTGATAAAGCTATGAGTAGTGAATACGTTTTCATTTTTTATTTAAACTCTTGTTTTTTTAAGATGATAAATTGCTTTCTGTTAAAAAAAACCTCCTTTAATCGTTAAG
>NNBV01002768.1_pt1 | contig 13262 bp, 10 predicted proteins | sample 1173771 | NCBI WGS metagenome assembly NNBV01 (sample SAMN07173938, study PRJNA388173) | plant metagenome | isolation source: symbiotic tissue sample KVS11 | place: Norway: Troms, Kvaloya island
CGCCCATGATTGCGTAGCTGATGTCCAATAAAAGTGCTAACAACATAATTGTAAATAGTTAAAAAGTGAAAAAAGCCTTACTCCGACTTAATCGAAACAAGGATATCTTAATGGTGTGCGTGTTCTTCGGTTGCCATACCAATGTACAATGCTGTAAACAGCGTAAATACATAAGCCTGAATACCCGCCACCAACAATTCTATCAAATCAATAAATAAAATAATCACAGACGATCCGAAGCCAACCCAAACACTACCGAAGATAAAGGTTAGCGAGATCAATGCCAGCAATACAATGTGGCCTGCAGTAACCGCCACAAAAAGACGTATCGTCAACGAAATTGGCTTAGTGAAAATACCAATGATCTCTACAGGCAAAATCACAAGACGAAGAATAAGTGGAACGCCTGGTGTCCAGAAAATGTGTCCCCAATAGCTTTTGTTACCATTCACATTGGTGATTACAAATGTGAAAAGAGCAAGCACCATCGTTACTGCAATGTTTCCGGTGAGGTTACCGGCACCTGGCAGCAAGCCTAACAAGTTACCAAACAGAATGAAGAAGAAAAGTGTAAGTAAATACGGAAGGTATTTTTCGTGATTATGAGTAATGTTCGGCTTCACCACTTCATCACGCACAAACAAAATAACCGGTTCAAGAAAAGACTGAATGCCTTTAGGGGCTTTGCCCACATTTCTTTTATAAGCGCGGCCTACAGCAGAAAGCACCAATAACAGAATAGTTGCATTGATCAGAAGCATCGCTACATTCTTGGTGATGGAAAGATCCAAAACCGCTTTGCCTGATTCTGATAAGTAAATGTGATTGTGTTCTAATTTATAACCGTTGTACTCTACAATGTTATGATGTTCATCATAGAAACGGCTGGATGAAAACAAATCCAATCCTTTGTCGGAAGAGTAAACAATGACAGGAAGGAAGATGGTACCATAGTGGCCTTCCCACAGGTGCCAGATATGATCATCCAAAACGTGATGAATAATTACCTCACTGGCGTTGAACTCTTTTTCGTTTATTGACTGATGGTCATTGAACTCAGGTTCTGGTTCCTCTTGTGGTGAAGCCATACTGAATGCAATAGTAAAAACGAACAGAAAAGCAGTAAAAAACGCTGTTTTTGCAATCACAAAGGGCTTTTTCATTACTTCTACCAAGGGGTTTTTAAATCGACTGCAAAAGTATTGATTAATACCTGAAAAGGAAATCTTTTAATTTTTTTTTGCCTTGATTTATAAGGACTTCTATTCCTTTCTCATACTCAGCAGAGAGACAATCTCTACCGATGTGAAAAGAATGTAGCTGACCAGGAACAGCACCGTATTCCCAAATGCTCCCTCTCTATCTGAAATTACCAAAACCGAAATCAGGCTACATCCGGCAATCAATTTCAACACAATTGACAGCAGATAAAAACGGGTGATGGCCTCAGGCCCCATCGCAGCAAAGCGCGCTATATAATTATAGATAAGTGCGGTGATGAATAATAAAGAGAGCAGGATGATTAGTGTATAGGAAGGTGGACTTAAAAGCCACCCAAACTCAACAAAAAGTAATACACTCAGGTAAATTATAAGCCCTGTTGAGGCAAAATACAGGTATGGTTTCAATTCAGCTTACTTGTTTAATGATCTGTAAAGCTGATACATCATGCCTCCGAACGTGATAAAAACAAACGAAAGCAGGAAAACCGGAAAACCCAATTGCATTTGTCCATCCAGCCAATGACCCAGCCATGCTGCGAGACCAATACCTGCCACCAGCTGCAGCCCAAGACTGCTATACTTCAGAAAACTATTAGAGGGCTTTTGATTCTTCTGGTCGGAGGTTTCTGGAGCCATTGGCATCACCAAATTTAATGTCCTTAATTGCCGCACCCATTTTACAACTTCCGTTGAATACGGCACCCGGTTCTACTACCAGTTTACCGGTAATAATATCACCATTGATAACAGCTGTTGCTTTCAATACCAGCATTTCGCTGATTTCGATTCTGCCTTTCACTTCTCCTTCGATATCTGCATTCTGGGCGGTAATGTTTCCTTCCACATGGCTGCCATTTCCTAATGCGATTTTGGATTTGGACTTGATATTACCAATTACCTTACCTTCAATACGAATATTACCAAATGTCTCTACGTTTCCTTCAAGCACGGTACCCTTACCGATCACGTTACTTGAGTTGCTGATTTCTTCAGCTGCGCGTTTCTGTTCTTTAGAAGTTAGCATGTCTTTCTGGTTTTTAAAACGTTACAAATTCTTCCGGATTAAGCGAGTTGCCATTGTACCACAATTCAAGATGCAAATGTGGACCGTCTGTCATCTCACCACTGTTGCCAACTATAGCGATGATCTCACCAGCGTTTACAAAAGTACCAACTTTTTTTAAACGTTCGGCATTGTGCTTATATACAGATATGAGGTTACCCTGATGCTGCACTGCCACAACGTGTCCGGAATCCTGTGTCCAAGAGGAAAAGATGACCGTGCCATCAGCAATACATTTTACCGGCTCATTCGTTTTGGCTACGATATCTACTCCATAATGATTCTTCTGCAAATCATAATGATCGGACACAAAACCTGTGATGGGCGAAAAGAAAAAAGTTTCCTGCAGCTCGGCATACTTTCCATTGGTAAGCGTAACCAGGGACAGGTCCGATTTTTCAAAGTCCTTTCGGAATACCGAGTCTTCTGCAGTGGAATTCATATTACCCACTGCTTTCACAGGTCTGTCCTGAACTCCTAATGTCTTCGACGGATCTTCAAATCCACTGGAGGTATCTCCGCTAAGAATACGCTGAAAGTTCTGAATGAATTTATCTTTGTTATCTACCTCTATGGCCAATGAATCTACCTTTACGGCCAGTTCATACAATTGCTTGTTGGCTACCAGCTGGGCATGCTTTGGATCAAACCATTTTGCAAGCAAGGTTTTGGAAAGCACTAAGCTGAGACTGAATACAATCAGGAACAAAGTAGCCGTTAAAACCAATACCTTTGCATAGGTAAATCCGAACGTACTTTTTTCTGCCAGGTTCTCCTCATTGCGAATCACCAGCAGATACTTGGTAGTGAGCCGGTCCGATATTGTTTTCTTAGGTTTCAAAATCCTGTATTTTGGGCAAAATTAGATAATCTGGTTAATTATAATATTGAAAGTCTGTTTTTTACGTTTGTAGCTGGTAATTACACTTTAGATTGAAAAAGACCTTAGCCCTTCTTTTTATATTCATTTCACTTCTTGGGATGATTGTGAGCTGCTCGCTGGAGCAAAACACGATCACCGCCAGCCTTTATCATAACACAACGGCTCGCTTTAATGGTTATTTCTATGCGAATGAGAAGATACGGGAAATAGAAAAAGTTATTCTCAAAAGTCTGGATGATGATCACAACCAGATTCTTCGCTTGTTTCCAAAACTGGATACTGTTTTAGCGAAAAGCTATGCAAAGGATACGGAAGAAGTAATCAAGATGGCTTCCTTATCGATACAGCGACATCCCAACAGTCGGTGGGTTTACCAGGATTATGTTCTGGTTGGGCTGGCTAGGTTATACAGTGGCGATTTTCAAAATGCCATTCAGACGTTTAAATATGTAAACACAAAAAGTAAGAATATCAATATTCGCCACGAAGCACTCATTTATCTTATTCGCACATTCACCGAACAGGAACAATACGACAAAGCCGACGAAGCCATCCGTTTCCTTGAAAAAGAAAAGCTGAGCAAAGTCAATCAGAAAAAACTGTATCTCGAAAAGGCTTACTACGCGCAGATTCGTTTCGATTACAATTCGATGGTACAAAGTCTGACCAAAGCCGATTCACTTCTTAATCGTAAAGACCGCAGAGGAAGGATTTATTTTATCATCGGGCAGGTATATCAAAAGCTTGGCTTTGGTGCTGAAGCCTATAATTATTATCGCAAATGTTTAGCCACCAGCCCCGAATACGAAATTGATTTTTACGCGCGCTTGAATATGGCGCAAGTGGCCAAGCTGGATGACTCACGTGATGTAAAGATGGTGCGCAAGCAATTCAATAAGTTACTTATGGATGCAAAGAATGCCGAGTTCAGGGATAAAATTTATTTTGAGCTGGGAGAGTTTGAACGAAAGCAGAATCATCTCAACGAAGCAATCACGGATTATAAGCTGGCTGCTCATGCCGGAAAAAACAAACGCATACAGGGAAGCTCTTATCTGCGTGCCGGACAAATTTATTTTGACTCATTAAAAAAATACGAACTCGCCAAAGCCTATTACGATAGTGCTGTGTCTGCTTTACCCAAAGAATCTGATAACTATGATCTGATAAAAAAGAGACAGGAAGTGTTGGGCGATTTTGTGAAGTACACACAAACCATTCAATGGCAGGACAGTCTTTTATATATGGCCAGTTTAGATTCGGTCAGCCTTCGCAAAAAATTAGATTCTGCTATTGCCAGTCGCAACAAGCCCGATACTGGTAAAAAGAAAAAGAAGCGTGTTAATTCTGCATCAGGCAATTCTGATTCTACCAATCCCTTTTTTCAAAACGATAATGATGGCACTATAACTTCCGATACAGAGGGCACCTGGTATTTCAGCAATCAGTCTGCCCTTGCTTTAGGTCAGACAGAGTTTCAACGTGTCTGGGGAGGCATCACACTCGAAGACAACTGGAGACGATCTAACAAAGCAGGATCCATCAACGCCACACAGGAACTAACCAGCGCGGCAACGGAGCAAGTTGCTGCTACCACTGAGAAGAAAGAAGAAGTGAAGGTAGATGAGGCGGCAGAAATATATAAGAAGCTTCCTTATACAGAAGATCAGAAGCAGGAGGCACTTTCGCTCATAGAAGAAGCGTATTTCAACCTGGGCGACTTATATTATTTGCAATTGAATGAGAAGCAAAATGCTGCTGAGGTTTACGAAAAACTACTATCCCGCTTCCCCGAGACCGAACATGCTCCAGAAGTACTCTACAAAATGTATTTGATTGCGAAAGAGAATGGAGCAAAAGGAGAACAATATGCTCAGCTTTTAAAAGAGAAATATCCCGATTCGCAATTCACCAAAATCTTAATCAACCCTAATTACCTGCAGGAGACAAGAGTAGCCGCAGAAAAGCAGCAGGTGATCTATAAAGATGCTTATCAGGCTTATCTCGCAGGAAATCTACGGGTATCGCAGGAAATAGTGAATAAAGCAAAGGCAGTGGGCGAGACTTCCTTTACTCCGCAGCTGGAGCTGCTTGAGATTCTTATTACAGGAAAAACCGAAGATGTAACCCGTTATCAATTTGAGCTGGATGAATTCATAAAGAAGTATCCTGACCATGAACTGAAGACCTATGCTGAAAACCTGCTGAACACTTCGAAAGCCTTCCTGGAGAAGGCCAAAGGCATTCGTTTCGTCAACTCACTGGAAGAACCGCATTACCTGGTGATCATGTATAAAACAGTGGATAAGATTACCGATGAGCTCACACGCCGAGTAGAGGATTTTGATAAGCAGTACTTCAGGGAACAAAACCTGAAGACAACCAATCTTAAGTTTAACGATGTGTATTCACTTACCATGGTGTCTGAGTTTGCAAGCAAAACACCTGCGCTTGATTATTTCGATAAACTTAAACCTCAGGTCGACAAAATGCCTTCGCTTGCAAAGTATAAATTTGATATTTTTGTAGTTACTAAAGACAACTTTCAAATCTTCTACCGAACTAAGGCCCTGGATGAGTACCTCACCTTCTTTGATCGCAACTATCAAACAAAAAATCAGTGATGGGCTGAAAATAGAACGTCCATGGTTTAGTAAGATCATTAAGTATACCTGGATATTTTTTTTCGTATTACTATTCGGCATACCGCTCTATTTATTTACAGTAAGCATCGACTTGTTTGGTCTTTACGGTAGCATGCCTGACAGTAAGGCCATCGAAAACCCGGAGAATGATCTTTCCTCCGAGGTAATCTCATCGGATGGTGTGTTGCTTGGAGCTTACGCGCGCTACAATCGCAGTCAGGTAACATTCGATGAAATGTCGGAGGACTTAAAGAAAACACTTGTCATCTCTGAAGATCATCGCTTTTATGATCACTCTGGTCTTGACTTCCCTGCATACTTCCGTGTCATCTATGGTGTGTTCACATTCCATTTACAGGGCGGAGGCAGTACTATTACACAACAGCTGGCTAAAATTCTTTATACCCAAAATGAAGATCATAGTCTTGACGGACATATCGCACAGATAGGTGGTCTTCCAAAACGTTTTGTGGAGAAGACAAAAGAGTGGATTATATCTGTCGACCTGGAAGAGCGCTTCACGAAAGAAGAGATCCTGACTATGTATCTGAATACGGCCACCTTCAATAGCAATTCATTTGGCATTAAGGTGGCTGCAAAAACCTATTTCAATAAATCGCCGGATAGTCTTAATCTTCAGGAGTCGGCTATGCTTGTGGGTATGTTACAAAACCCTTCTTTATTTAATCCCAAGGTAAGACCTAACAATGCTTTAAAGAAACGCAATCAGGTACTCTACAAAGTTTTTCAAAGCAAATACAAAATCAAAACACAAGCTCAATTCGATTCAATCAAAGCGCTTCCTATTCAACTTGATTACAGTGTACAAAATCAAAACCGAGGCCTGGCAACTTATTTCCGCACTGTCATCACAGGTCAATTGATGGCCTTCTGTAAAGAAAAGGGAATTGACCTTTGGAACTCTGGTTTAAAAATTCACACTACTATTGATAGCCGCATGCAGCGCTATGCCGAAGAAGCAATGGCTGAGCACATGGCCAAGCTGCAAAAAGGATTCGATGATGCCTGGAGAAACAAAAACGGAAACCATAACCCATGGGTCAACGACAAGTTCGCTGAGATCCCGAACTTCCTTAACATAAAAATCAAACAAACCGATGCGTATCGTTTGTATGCAGCTAAGTACGGAAAGGACTCGGACTCATTAAAGATCATGCTCAACATGAAAAAACAAATGACGGTGTTTTCATGGAAGGGTGAGCGCGACACGTTATTCAGTTCCATGGATTCATTGAATTACTACAAGCGCTTCCTGCAGTCAGGAATGATGTCGATGGATCCCAGCACCGGTGCAATTAAAGCGTGGGTAGGTGGAGTCAATCACAAGTTTTTTAAGTACGATCATGTGCGGCAAGGTAAGCGTCAGCCAGGATCTACATTCAAACCCTTTGTATATGGACTAGCTATGGAAAATGGCTACTCGCCATGTCAAAAAATGAAAGACATATCACCTTGCTTTACTCAACCTGGTCAACCGGTATGGTGTCCGGAAAATGCAGAAGGCGGCCGGGGTACGGGAGAAGAAGTAAATATACGCCAGGCAATGGCCCGCTCCATAAATTCCATCACCGCGCAGCTTCTCAAAGATCTGGGTGCTGAAAATGTAGTTGAATTCGCTCATCGTGTAGGAATACAAAGTGACCTTCTTGCTGTGCCTTCATTATGTTTGGGCACCAGCGATGTTTCGCTTTATGAATTGGTGGGTGCATACAGCACTTATGTCAACAGCGGTATCTATACCGAACCTTACTTTATCACACGCATCGAAGATAAAAACGGTAACGTCCTTCAAAATTTCGTTCCTAAAACAAGGCAGGCATTGAATGAAGAAACAGCTTATAAAATGCTCTATATGCTTCGTGGTGGTGTTGAAGAACGGGAAGGAACATCAGGCGGCTTGAGTTATGAACTTAAAAAAGACAACGAAGTTGGAGGTAAGACAGGAACAACTGATAACGCTTCCGATGGTTGGTACATGGGAGTAACTCATAACCTTGTTAGTGGTGCATGGGTGGGTGGTGACGAGCGCAACATCCACTTCCCTTCATGGACATTTGGATCTGGTGCAAGAACAGCAAGACCCATCTGGGAAAAGTATATGCTCAAAGTATATGCTGATGCTTCACTGGGCGTAACTAAGGGACAGTTCAAACGACCAAGTGCAGGCCTAGGAGGTATGACTTTTGACTGTGGAAGATATAGCGACTCAGACTCCACTGCTATACATGACGAAGTAAAACCCTGGGACATCTCTAATCCATAATCATGATGAATGATGCAATACGGCATCAGGTAACATCGCTCCCAGACGATCCTGGAATCTATCGATTTTATAATTCGGATAGTACGCTCATTTATGTAGGCAAAGCCAAAAGCATAAAGAAGAGGGTAAGCAGCTATTTCGTAAAGGCGCACGACAGCAGAAAAACAGAAAAGCTGGTTTCTGAGATTGTCAAAATAGAATATACCATTGCCAATACGGAGTTTGATGCGCTGCTGATGGAAAACAATTTCATTAAACAGAATCAGCCTAAGTATAACATTCTCCTAAAAGACGATAAGACTTTTCCTTATCTGTGTATTCTGAAGGAACGTTTCCCCAGGATAATATCAACACGCACCTACACACAAGGAAGTGGTGAATACTTTGGTCCGTATTCAAGTGTAGTGTCAATGAAGAATGTGCTTGATCTGATTCGTCAGTTATATTCCATACGCACCTGCAACCTGCTTTTATCTCCTGATAATATTCAGCAGAAGAAATATAAAGTATGCCTGGAATACCACATCGGCAATTGTAAAGGCCCTTGCGAAGGGCTTCAGAATGAAGAAGAGTATCTCGAAGACATTGCCCAGGCAAGAATAATTTTCAAGGGTCAGGTAAGTATTGTAGAAAGGCACTTCAAAGACCGGATGACCGAAGCTTCGGAAAGCATGCAGTTTGAAAAAGCAGAACGCTTCAAAAACAAATTGCTTTTGCTGGAGAAGTTCCAGACAAAGTCACTGGTAGTAAATAGGAAGATCACCGACATCGATGTAATCACTATCGCCAGTGGCGAACAGGAAGCTTTTATTAATTACCTGCAGATTAAAGAAGGAGCCATCATCTTTTCCAAAAACCTGGAGATAAAAAAGAAGCTGGACGAAACCGATGAAGATCTGATCAGCTATGCCTTTCAGGAGATAAGACTAACAGAGTTTAGTAACAACACCACTGTATTCAGCAATGTCGCGCTCATTATTAAGCCCGAAGAAATTGAAAACATTGTACCCCAGATAGGCGACAAGAAACATTTGGTTTCACTATCGCTAAAGAATGCATTGTATCTGAAGAGCAAAAAAGAAATTGATAAGGAAGAGAAGAAAGCAAAGAAGAATACTGTTTTAGAAATTCTTCAAAAAGATCTTCGACTGCAGCAACTTCCTGTCATTATCGAATGCTTCGATAACTCCAACTTTCAAGGCACTTCACCAGTGGCCTCCATGGTACGGTTTGTTGATGGCAAGCCTAATAAGTCAGGCTATCGTCACTTCAACATCAAGACAGTAGAAGGCCCCGATGATTTTGCTTCGATGAAAGAAATAGTGGGAAGAAGATATAAGAGGCTCATTGAAGAGAACGGTCAAATGCCAAGCTTGATCATTGTGGATGGAGGCAAAGGACAACTCAGCAGTGCATGCGAAGCACTGCAGGAACTTGACCTCTACGGCCGCATTCCTATTGTAGGGATAGCAAAGCGGTTGGAAGAAATCTATTACCCAGATGATTCATTGCCACTTCTCATTCATAAAAAATCTCCCGGCCTGCTGTTGATACAACGCATACGTGATGAAGCTCACCGATTCGCCATTACTTTCCATCGCTTGAAAAGGAGTCAGTCTACTTTTACAACAGAAATGGAAGGCATAAAAGGCATTGGTCAAAAGACAGCAGACGCCTTGTTGTCTAAATATAAATCCTGGAAGAAAATTAAAGAAGTGCCGCACGAAGAGCTGGTATCTCTTATCGGAAAAAAGAAAGCAGACCTGATTCAAGGACAATAAAATAAAAAAGGGAGCAATTTGCTCCCTTTTTCTTATTCGTTTGAGGAATATTAAAACTCCCAAAGATTGTGCTCACGTTCCATCATCTTCATTTCTTCCCACTCTGTAGCCCATACCGCTTCTCTGTAAGGACGGCCATTGCTTAAGTAAGTATCGAAGATACGATCGTCATCAGGATTTTCTACCTTATCAATTGTTGCGTGGAATAATCTCAGCAAGAAAGCATCGGCGTAGTTTCTGTTCTCAGCTGTGTTATAGCGGTTGAACCAGATCGCTTCATCCGGATGATTACGGAATACTTTCTCCAAATCCTTGTACTTCAAATAACCAAGTTTGCGATAACCTCCTGCATTTTCATCGAAAGCTTCGATACCTATTGCAAGGATGTCATAGTATAATCTAGATCTTCTTTTGTCAAAGATGACATCTTCAACCAATGTTAACTTATGCATTTGTGCCTGAGAGAACTCAATGCTCTTACCTGCAGAAGTTGGCTGCCATTGATCTGCGGATGTGGACGGATTCATACCTGTACTGTTGTCAGTAGCTTCGTAATCCTTGCCATTAAAACTAACACGATCTCCAACATAATAACTTGCTGCCGGATCCCATGGTGTCATGGTCTGCCCTTTTTGTGCAGTGAGTCCAGATACAAATTCGTCCTTAGGTATTTTAGCTGTCAGGGAATCAGAAGCATACACATCGGCCAGTTCTCCTGATTTAATAGCTGAAATAATGATCTTAGTCATTTCATTGCCTTTTGCATAGAAACCCTTGTTCTGTTTTTCTCTCAAATCCAGGTTGCGCCAAACTTTAACTTTATAAAGTTGTTCGTACTTAGGAATTGCTAACAGAGAGTTAGGATTAATCTGACCGTCTGTCTCCTGAGCAAAAGAGACACCACACCAAGCCAAAAGCGCTACAAGACTTATACCTATTTTCTTCTTCATAATCAATTACTGTAGTGATACCAGTTCGTAAACGTCAAAATCCACTTTATCGTCTGTGCCCTGGAAAGTCTTTCTGGTTACTCCACGGATGTGACAGATAATCACATCACCTGGCTTCATCTGACTTTTCCAGATATTAACATCAACTAATTCTGATGTTGTATTTTGAGTTGCTACGAAAGCGGTTCCTCTTCTTAATAAAACTTCCATGCTTCTTACTCGGTAGCCAGCATCTTTAGGAACTTCATTCTTAAAGTTGTCATCTGCTTCAACCGATACACGCAGCTGTGTAAGCTGAGAGATCTTTGCTCCGCTTTTTGGATCAATTTCTTTTCCACTTTGATCTTTCTTAGTCACGTGAGGACGTGGGATTGGCTTTACATCAAAGTTTTCAGTTCCAAGTACCGAACCACCATTAGACACAGTGATCGCCACTTTTCTTTCTTTAGGAATGATTGTAACCTGACCGGCTTTACCGCCCTTGATTACTTCAGCTCCTTTTCCACTGAAAGAAGGATTGTAGTTAGTACCTAATGAAGGAACTTCGATGTTTACAGCATTACCGCAGTTCAGATATAAAGTTGGCGCATTACCTGTAGTCACACGAATAACCGGTTTCGCAACAGTGTACTCGATTTTCTGAGTGAATGTCTGTTCTGCCTCTTCACCTATTTTGATTTTAGCTTCAAAGCTTTGTTTTGAAAATCCCTGAGCGTCATAAGCTCCAGCTTGCGCAGGGAACGAAATCTTACCCATCATGATCTTGGTAGCAGGATCTAATACAACTTCCAATTTCTGTCCGTTTCTAAACATTTCAGGAGTGATACCTTCTGCAGATGCCGTGATGAACATTTCTGCTTCATACTTGTCACCAGCTGCTACGATGGAAGACTTTGGCTTCACCATAGGAACGATCTTGTCAAATTTAACGGTAGTAGCTTCTACATCACTTGCTAGCTTAGTCAAAGCCTTATTTTCAATATCAAGTATCTGAGTTTGGTATTCTGACAATGAAGCTAAGGCAGCAATTGGAGGTGTGTTTTCGAAAGTGAAAGTCAGGAAGTCTTTCTTGTTATGATCAGGATCATCTTTGAAGAAGTCCATGTCTTTAGGCGACTTGGCTATTTTTTCATACTTCTCGCCAGTGATCTGAGTCATGGTTGCCGTGAAATCATTCAATGTTTTCTCAAAATCCTTACCCACATTAGAGCGAGGATCCATCATCATAATAGCCACCTTAGAACCATGATCGTTAATCAGTTTTTCGTCTACTTTATCAGTACCCGAAAGTTTGATCATGTCTTCTTTAAGTTTATCGAGCTTTGTCAAAGTTGATTTGGTAAGCTCACGCGCTTTCTTAGAGTTCTCAACTGCGGCAAGAACCTTTGCGTTGGTTTTCTTTTCACCTGCAGTTACAATGCTGGAGGCAAGAAGCGTGTTTTTAGCATCGGTCTCCTTACGAACTTCTTCCAGCGTTACGTTGATAATGGCAAATTTCTCTAGGACGGCACTACTTACCTGAAGTGCAAGCATAGCCAGCAACACCAGATACATCATACCTATCAATTTCTGCCTGGGGGTTTCTTTAGCACCTGCCATTTTCTATGGGGTTTTAAAACTGTGAGTCTAAAATTAGTTTGTTCCTGAACCCTTCATAGCAGTGAGCATGCTGCCATAAACTTTGTTCAAAGAAGTCAGGTTATCTGTAAGCTTAGTCAATTCGCCAGTGAATTTCGCAGTGTTGTTACCAACCTGAGTCAATCCTTGCATTGCACCTGTTAAGCTTTCATAGAACTTGTTCATGTTCTTCACATGAGAATCTGCATCCTTCAATTCCATTTCATAAACAGAATTCAAAGCCTGAAGATTTTTAGTAACTGCCTGCATTTGCTTATGGTATTCACCAGTATCCTTAGATGCACCAGCCATATCAGAAACAGCTTTCATAGCCACTCCGTAAGACTTATTCATTTCTACCAATGACGTAGCTGCAGTTTGTACGTTTTTAGCATATTCGTTAGTTGCTACAGCAGCACTTGAAAGGCTGTTCATTTCCTTAGCGGAAGTAGCAAGATTGTTAAGGCCTTTACCAAGATTGTCAAGCAAGTTTTGATCAACCTTAGCAGTCTTTAACATTTCATCAATTTTCAACAATGGAGAATCGCCAGGTGCTGGCTTGTTAGAAATACGTGTAGGAGCAGGAGCTGCACCTTCAAAGTCTTCAGCCAATTCAGGGTAAACTTTAGACCAGTCCAATTCAGCATGAGCAGGCTCAAAAGCACTCAAAAAGAAGATGGCAGCTTCAGTTCCAAGACCGGCAATAAGCATGAAATCCGCTCCTGGTAAGTGAATGATTTTAAATAAAGCACCAATAATTACAACTGCACCCCCAACACCATATACTTTCGGCATAATGGTTTTGTAGAGTAAGTC
>NNBV01000584.1_pt1 | contig 13254 bp, 10 predicted proteins | sample 1173771 | NCBI WGS metagenome assembly NNBV01 (sample SAMN07173938, study PRJNA388173) | plant metagenome | isolation source: symbiotic tissue sample KVS11 | place: Norway: Troms, Kvaloya island
AGGCTTTAATCTCAGTAACAGAGATATCCTCTAATTGACTAGCTTGCAAATCCGCTAGCAGATAGACGAATTCTTTGACTTTCTCAACCAACTTTTCTAACTCCCACTCTTCCGAGGGCAAGTCTATATTGATGTAGTAATCAACGATGTCATCCATCGTTTTTTCAGCGTACTTGATTACCTGTTCTTTCAAATCTTGACCTTCTAGTACGCGGCGGCGTTCAGCATAAATAGCACGACGTTGATTATTCATCACTTCGTCATACTCAAATACCTGCTTACGAATGTCGTAATAGTAGGTTTCAACTTTTTTCTGTGCCCCTTCCAAACTGCGGGTAAGCATCCCAGATTCGATGGGCATATCCTCTTCCACTTGGAAAGCATTCATTAACCCAGCAACGCGATCGCCACCAAAAATCCGTAGTAGGTTATCCTCTAAGCTGAGGAAGAATCTCGTGGTTCCAGGGTCGCCTTGTCTTCCTGCACGTCCCCGCAACTGGTTGTCAATCCGTCGCGATTCGTGGCGTTCTGTACCAATTACGTGCAAACCGCCAATTCCCACTACTTCATCATGTTCGCGGGTAGTGAATTGTTCATATTCCTGCTTAACGCGATTGTAAGCTTCCCGCAATTTCAGAATCACAGCGTCGTCGATGGGAGCTTTTTCTGCCGCTACAGCTACCTTGTCTTCTGCTTCCAGTTCCGGTAAACTGCGATCGCCATACTCACGCACAGCAATTTCTACTGCGTCTTTGAGTAGTTTTTCTGTTTCTTTTGTCAACTGGGTGGGGAAAATTTCTGGTGAAGCCCGCCAAGTTTTGACTTTTTTGCCAGGGACAAAACCTTGACCACCGCCGTGTCCTGTGGGCAATCCGGCTGGTCTTTGCACACCAAAGCTATCTTCATCTTCTGGCATGACGATCCGAGGCATGAAGTATTCCCGCAGCTTCAGACGCGCCATGTATTCGGAGTTCCCACCCAGGATGATGTCTGTACCTCTACCAGCCATGTTAGTAGCGATGGTTACAGCACCCTTCCGTCCTGCTTGAGCGACGATTTCTGCCTCACGTTCGACGTTTTCCGGTCGAGCGTTGAGTAATTCGTGGGGGATTTCCAGTTGCTTCAGTAGTCGGCTGAGATACTCTGATTTTTCCACACTAGTGGTTCCCACTAATACAGGTCTACCGAGTTCGTGCATTTCGGCACATTCTCTAGCGATCGCCCCCCACTTGCCTGGTTCTGTCTTAAAGACCATATCAGACAAATCTTCGCGTCTGCGATCGCGATTGGTGGGAATTACCGCAACTTCCAATTTGTAAATTTTTTCAAATTCCGGTTCTTCCGTTTTTGCCGTTCCCGTCATTCCACCGAGTTTGGGATACAGCAAAAACAGGTTTTGATAAGTAATTGTCGCTAGAGTTTGAGTCTCTGGCTGAATCTCTACGTGTTCTTTGGCTTCAATCGCTTGGTGTAGTCCATCACTCCAACGCCGTCCGGGTAGCACCCGACCAGTAAATTCATCAACAATTACTACTTCGCCATTGCGAACGATGTAATTTACATCCGTGAGAAAAAGTTCTTTAGCTTTAATCGCATTGAAAACAAAGTGCGCCCAAGGATCTTCTGGGTCAAATAAATCTGTGACTCCCAAAAGATTTTCGGCTTCAGCAAAACCTTCATCTGTCAACAACACGTTACGAGCTTTTTCATCTACATCGTAATGCTCGTCTTTTTTGAGTGTGAATGCTATTTCAGCAGCTTGCAGATATTTTTCTGTAGGTCTTTCCACCTGCCCAGAAATAATCAGAGGTGTCCGCGCCTCATCAATTAAAATCGAGTCTACCTCGTCAATTACGCAATAATTGAACGGGCGTTGCACCACATCTGCCATTGATGTAGCCATGTTATCCCGTAGGTAGTCAAAGCCGACTTCGCTGTTAGTAACATAAGTGATATCGCACTCGTAGTTTTTCTGACGCTCACTGGGAGTCATACTTGACTGGATTAGCCCCACACTCAGCCCCAAGAAGCGATGCACCTGTCCCATCCATTCCGCATCCCGACGAGCCAGGTAATCGTTTACGGTAACGACATGTACACCTTTCCCAGTCAGGGCATTTAAATAACTTGGCAAGGTGGCGACTAATGTTTTTCCTTCGCCGGTTTTCATTTCGGCAATTTGCCCCACGTGCAAAATGATACCGCCAAGGAGTTGGACATCAAAGTGCCGCAAGCCTAAGACTCGCCGTCCTGCTTCCCGGACAACGGCGTAAGCTTCTGGCAAAATGTCATCCAGGGTTTCGCCTTTGGCAAGCCGTTGCTTAAATTCGACAGTTTTACCTTTTAGCTCATCATCAGAAAGAGACTTAATATCTTCTTCTAAAAGGTTAATTTCAGTAACAGAAGGTTGATATTTTTTAAGCTTACGAGCGTTGGGGTCGCCCAACAAAAGTTTTAGCATGGCAGGTTATAGAACTGAATCAAGAGGATGGGGATTAAAGGGTCGGCATTGATTATAAACATTTAACCCAGACCAACCGTCTTGGTCATGGATGGGTGTGAAACGAGAATTACCTCAAAAACAGGAGAAAAACTAGTCAATCAGTTTCTTAAATGATTGGTTTTAACTCTTATCTTATATTTACTCTTTCTTCATAGTATCATTTTGCCCCCAGATGGGGCCAGAGAGGGAATGGGGGAATAGAGTTAGGAGTTATGAGTTATATATAAATTTTTCAACTCCTAACTCCTCACTCTTAACTTTCACTCTGCTGTTAAGCTGCGAAAATTGTAATCACTAGCACTGGGATGACAGCTGACACAGCTGCCAAGCTGAACAGGGCTTGGTAACTTAACTCCTGGATGTAAAGCTTTGAAATAACGCGAGTTGTTGACGCGATAGGGTGTTTCTTCGTCGTCTAGCTGAACACGGGAGAAAGTCGAAAGATATTTCCACACCAAGATGCGTGGCGGATCGACTAGAGGTTTGAGTTGTGCGCCGTAGTGCTGCGAGTCTTGCAGGAGATTTTTCCAAGTTTGGGTGGGCAAAATTGCTGGTGGTAAGGCGATGTGGCATGTGGAGCAGTTTTCCAAATACAGTTCTTGCCCTAGTTGGTATTGTGCAGGTACTACGTCAACAGTGCCAATCTCAGCCGTGGGAGTAGCACTTTGAGCGTTAGTTGCCAAGGCTAGAAGCCAGCCCATTGCTAAACTCCACGTTACAATTACCAGCAGTAAACCGAAAAATTGGCGTTTGAATTCACGTTCGGTGCTTTGATGTAGCCCTTGGCGTTGGCGTAGCCCGCCAAGGGCATCACGGGATTTGCGCTTAACAAAAATTGACATTCCTCACATTCCCAGATATTCAGAAGTGGCGCTTGTGCTAATCATAAGACTTACGCAGTATTGGCAGGGTTTCAGCTTTTGCGTAAGTAGTTATGGCAAGCAAAGCATTTTTCATCCGCACAAGCGTAATATAAATGTCTATTCAGCGCCCCACTAACCATACAAGGAAAAATGTCCTAGCGGTTTTAACCTGATTTACTAGAAAAATCAGCCACAATATCTTCTCGATCAGACTTTGAATAAATCGTGAGTAGCAAAATACTTGTAGGTTACTCAACTTGATAAATTAACCGATATCCAGCACTCTTACCTTTTTGGATACTACTGTTAAGAACTCTCAGTTTGTAAACAATATACTCCTCATCAATCCCTGCAATGCGTAGGCGTAGCCCGCCGTAGGCATCGCCGACAAAATTCCCTTGTTTTAATTGCTCGATAATTAGTTGAACATCAGAGCGAATGTTGCGAAATCTCTTTGAGAGTCTATAAAGCTCCTGTAGGACTTACGCAAACAATAGCCGAAACCCTGATTTAACGGTAGGGGCAATTCATGAATTGCCCCTACCATGCGTACTTTTGCGTAAGTCTTATCCTGCTCAAACTCATGAGAAAATCGAATTAAGGGACTTCCAAATAAAAAAATATCCAACTATTTATTGTCGGGTGGGCATCTTGCCCGCCTTTGGTTACTGGGCGAGCGAGACGCCCACCCCACAAGATTGGATAATTTATTTCTTGGAAGTTCCTAAAACCGCATTATCACTCTGCATCAATGCTGTCTCATAGCTCACTAATTGGTCTGGTTTGACCAGATTGGGCTTGCTGCAAGGCTCTTCTCAAACTAGCTTTTGTCTATCTTATTTACTTTAAGGAATAGAAACCGATCGCAATAATCGCTCAATAACAGTTCTGGCGTTGCGTCCTCCTCTTGGGATAAGGCGATGGCAAAGAACGTGAGGGACGAGAAATTTCACATCATCGGGAATGGCATAATCACGTCCTAATAGAAAAGCTAGGGCTTGAGAAGCCCGTTGTAATGCTAATGTGCCACGCGGACTGACACCAAGAGCGATTTCCTCATCTTGGCGTGTTGTCCGCACCAATTCGAGGATGTACTGTTGCAAGGAAGTTGCCACTTTGACTTGAGAGCAGAGGTAACGCAATTCCTGTACTTCTGCCAAGGTAATACAAGGCTGCAAATCAGCAACTTTTACACCATTTTGGAGATTTTGCAGCATGAGGAGTTCTTCTCCCTCAGAAGGATAGCCCAAACTCAGCGACAACATAAACCGATCCATTTGCGCTTCCGGCAGAGGAAAAGTCCCTTGATACTCGATAGGGTTTTGAGTAGCAATGACAAAAAATGGCTGGGGAACTGCACGAGAGACGCCATCGACTGTTACCTGATGCTCTTCCATAACTTCCAGCAACGCTGACTGAGTGCGGGGTGTGGCGCGGTTAATTTCGTCAGCTAGTAGCACATTGGTAAAGACTGGCCCAGGAAGAAAAGTAAATTCGCCGCTTTTTGGATTCCAGATGTTCGTGCCAGTAATGTCAGTTGGTAGTAAATCGGGAGTGCATTGTAGCCGTTGAAACTTGCCATCTAGTGAGCGAGCTAGGGATTTAGCGAGTAGAGTTTTACCAACACCAGGGACATCTTCTAGAAGAGCATGACCACCACCTAGCAGGGCTACTAGCACTAAGCGTATTGCTTCAGCTTTGCCAACAATGGTAAGAGCCAGATTTTGTGTTAAGGCGTCGATTTTTTCTCTCATGCGTTGTGGGGAATAGGGAGTGGGGGGATGAGGGAGCAGGGATTGGATTATTCCCAATGCCCAATTTCCCTAAATACATTGTTCCCACTCAGAACTGCTAACTCCTAACTCCTAACTTTTAACTTTCCGCTCCAGCACTCAAAACTTCTCTAGCAACAACACAGTCAAGTTGAATTTGCGTTTTTAGGGCTTCTAGAGATGGAAATTTTTGTTCAGGGCGCAAAAATTTAACTAGCTGCACAGCCAGTTTTTTGCCATATAAATCACCAGACCAATCGAATAAATGTACTTCCGCAGATGAGTAAGTACCATTTACGGTTGGACGATTACCGATATTCATTACGCCCAAGCTCTCACTAAGAGCGGCATCTGATGTTTCAGTAAGAGTGACAACACGGACAGCGTAGACTCCTTGGCGGGGCAAAAACTTTTCTTTTGGTAGTTGGAGGTTGGCGGTGGGAAAGCCAATCGTTCTGCCCAATTGCTGACCTTGAACGACTACACCAAACAAGGTGTAGGGGCGTCCTAGTAGTAGATTTGCGTTTTCGATGTCGCCGTGCTCAAGGGTTTGGCGGATCAATGAAGTGCTAATGCGGGCATCTTGAGTCGGAGTAGTACTGACGCAACTGTTTTGGGTGGACGATTCACCTGTATAAGTTTGTAAAGGAACGATCGCCACAGGAATATTGTACTTGGCGGCAATTAATTGCAAATCCTTGGCAGTACCACTGCGCTTTTCGCCAAAACAAAAATCTTCCCCGATACTAATTCGCTGGCATTGCAGTTGTTGCACGAGAATTTTTCCGACGAATTCTTCGGGGGTCAAGGCAGATAATTCTTTGTCAAAGGGTAGTAGTACCAGTTGTTCTACCCCAAGCGATCGCAATTGTTGGACTTTTTCATCCAGTGGCGTTAACAAAGTCCGGGGCTGCCCCGTAAAGAACTCCTGTGGATGGGGGTCAAAGGTGACAACTGTTGAGTAGGTATATTCTTGATTTGTCAGTTGTCCGTTGTCAGTAGTTAATTGCGGACTACTGGCTACTGAGAACTGACCACCAGGGTGCAAGACTGGTTGAATTACCCTTTGATGACCAAGATGAACGCCATCAAACTTGCCAAGGGCAACAGCAGTCGGCGTTAGCAGCCCTTCGCTCGAAGAAGCAACCCACACAGAACACCCATTTTTAGACAAATTTAGCACGTGGATTCTGAGATTTTAGGTTTATTTTAGCTATCAGCAGGAAGCTACCTTATGGTAAACCGCCTTGAGGATGGACAGCTTTTCTAGTACCAATTTGTCATTCGTCATTTGTCATTTGTCCTTTGTCATTTGTAAATAACCAATGACCAATAACTAATGACCAATACTTCGGCAACTCTTGGAGACGCACTCGCGTTCGCGGTTCCCGCTCTTAAGGGCAGTACAAGTGACCAATGACCAATGACCAATGACCAATGACTGCTGAAAGCCTCTGATCACCAATCTAATCTAAAATCTCCAATTCCTCCGATCGCAATCTTTAGGTAGAAAATTTGCTAACAGGAAAAGATTCTGATAAGGCTACGGATGTGGGAATCTGAAGTACCATTCCTTCTCGTGCCATAATAGCGCCAGGAAATTTCGCAGCGGCTTGTTTGCCTACACGATCTAAAAAATCGTCATTGTGGGCGGGGTCATGGTGGTAAATAACCAAAGTTTTAACGTTAGCAGCTTGTGCCACTTTTACACCTTCTTGCCAGGTAGAATGTCCCCAGCCAATTTTCAGGGATGTTGGGCAATGATATTCTTCGTCTGTGTAGGTAGAATCGTAAATCAAGATGTCGGCATTACGAGCTAGCCACAGTACATTTTCGTCGAGTCGGTCGGGAAAATGTTCGGTATCGGTGATATAAGCAGCAGCACCACCACGCCAGTTGACGCGGTATCCTATGGCTTCACCTGGATGGTTTAAAGGTGCTGTTTCTACAGTAACGTCATTGATGTGGATTGGTTGCCCCGGTCGAATGTCGTAGAAATTTAAATTAGCTTGCATAATCTGCAAGGGTACGGGAAAGTTCGGGTGCAACATTTGATCGTTGAGGCGCTGTTCTATGGTAGAACCATCAGGTGCGATCGCGCCGTAGATATGAAAGTCATTCCCTTTCACAAACCCTGGGGTAAAGAAGGGAAAACCTTGCATGTGATCCCAGTGAGAGTGGGTAAAAAATATGTGAGCTTCTAACGGCATTTGGCGCAACAAAGATTGCCCCAAAACATGTAGTCCCGTGCCAGCATCGAAAATTAAGCGTTTATCGCCCGCTTGCATTGAGATGCAAGGGGTATTACCGCCGTAACGAACAGTGTGTGGCCCTGGACTGGGGATGCTGCCGCGAACGCCCCAAAATTGTACGGTAAATTGGTTCTCTATCCTAGACATGTGTATTGCTTGCTGGACTGAGCGGGCGATAATTGGAAAAATGGAAAAATTGTTACTTATTTTGTCTAAGTTTATGCTGTCTCACCGATTTTGGGAGAGGGAGGATTTCTTGGTAAAACAGCATACCCTGTTTCTGGCTGATTGTGTAAATGTGGATGAAATACGTCAGTTATAATTTTCCAGGTTTTGGGGTGGATGTGTATCGGTTATTTCAAGAGTGCCCCTACGTTATAGCCTACATTTTTCTCTAATGCATTTGAATATCCTCAGTTTTGTGCTGATAAATCAAATGATTCACTGAAAATTGAATTCCCATTCAGATAATTTATCTAGTCCAGTTGCGTAAGTAAGATTGTATTGTAACGGGGTAATACTGATGTGGTTTTTGCGTACAACAGATACATCTGTCGGTACATTCTGGGGCAGATTTAACCCGGTTGGGGGTTCTACATCCTCAATCACTTCTCCTGTTAGCCAGTAGTACGTTTTTCCACGAGGATCAACTCGTTTATCAAACACATCAATGTAACGCCGCACTCCTTGACGGGTGAGAGTAACTCCGGCAATTTCTTCCCATTTGACCGCAGGAATATTGACGTTGAGCAACATCAAATCTGGCAGAGGTTTTTGGGCTAACTGGTCTACGAGAATTTTGGCAAACTTAGCAGCAGGTTGAAAGTCTTTAGATGTGTGACTAATAAGACTCAGCGCTACGCTGGGAATGCCTTCAATTAGACCTTCCATTGCCGCAGAAACAGTGCCGGAATATAAGATTTCAGTCCCCAAATTCGCACCTTGATTAATGCCAGAGAGAACCAAGTCGGGGGGAGTATCTAGCAAAGCCCACAGCGCCAATTTGACGCAATCAGAAGGCGTACCATCGCAAGCCCAAGCTTTGATAGCAGGATGAAAAATTGACTCCACAATTTCGGCGCGAATGGGTTGGTGTAAAGTTAACCCGTGTCCAGTTGCCGATCGCTCTCGATCTGGGCAAACTACACTAACATCATGACCCGCCTCTGCCAAGTAGTTGGCTAGGGTACGAATCCCCAAAGCAGAAATGCCGTCATCGTTGCTAATTAGTAATTTCATAGTCATTAGTCATTGGTCATTAGTCATTGGTTATTGGTCATTAGTTATTAGTTATTTGTTATTAGCCATTTGTCAATGTCTGAAGTCACAAGCAGCAAAAAAACATACATACTCACTAGCCCAATCGTCCCTAACTGATAAACAGAGGTTTAGTTTAGACCCTCGCCTTTGGCTGATGTTAATGGCATAACTATAAGTTTATTTATCGACCAGTTCACAGCTTTTAACTATAGACTAATGACTAATGACTAATGACTAATAACTAATGACTAGCAATTTAGAAGCTCAACTTTTAGCACTGCGGCAGGAAGGAGAAAAAGCGATCGCAGCCGCCGACACCCTAGAACGTCTGGAGGAACTCAGAGTTAACTATCTGGGTAAAAAAGGGGAACTAGGGGCGCTGTTGCGAAGTATGGGGCAGATGAGTGCAGAGGAACGGCCAAAAATTGGAGCGATCGCTAATACAGTCAAAGAATCCCTGCAAACTAGTCTAGACCAGCAACGTGCTGCCTTAGAATCCGCACAAATTCAGGTACAGCTAGAGGCGGAAACCCTAGATGTAACTATGCCGGGAATTTACAGCCCCCAAGGTCGCATTCATCCCCTCAATGGTATTATCGATCGGGCGCTAGATATCTTTGTTGGTATGGGCTACACCGTGGCTCAAGGGCCAGAGATGGAAACAGATTATTATAATTTCGAGGCTCTCAACACCCCGCCAGATCACCCCGCCCGTGATATGCAGGATACCTTCTACCTGCCAGACGGGAATCTTTTACGCACTCATACTTCGTCAGTGCAAATTCGTTACATGGAAAGAGAAGAACCACCAATTAGGGTTGTGGCTCCAGGGCGAGTTTATCGGCGAGATAATGTAGACGCGACGCACTCAGCAGTTTTCCATCAAATAGAACTTTTAGCCATTGATGAGGGGCTAACTTTTACAGACCTTAAAGGCACAATTAAAGTATTTTTACAAGCAATATTTGGCGATTTACCTATTCGCTTCCGCGCCAGTTATTTCCCGTTTACCGAACCCTCTGCTGAGGTAGATTTGCAGTGGAATGGTCGCTGGCTGGAGGTTATGGGCTGTGGTATGGTCGATCCAAATGTACTTAAGTCTGTGGGTTATGACCCAGAAGTTTATACAGGGTTTGCTGCGGGTTTTGGTGTAGAACGCTTTGCAATGGTGTTACACCAAATCGATGATATTCGTCGCTTGTATGCTAGTGATTTGAGATTTTTGCAACAATTTTAGGGAAGCGATCGCTTTAAATAATCAGGCGTTAAATCTCTTACAAAAGTCAATTGGATGAAAATATAACCACAGATAAATACTTATGAATTATCTGTGGTTTTAAATAATAGATCGGGATTAATGAATTTGGTAAACTATCAATACGTAACTTCTATTGAAGTGATATGACTGCAATCATTGGCAAACATTTAAGGCTTGAGGAATATTTGAATTATGATGATGGCACGGATAACCAGTATGAACTGGTTGCAGGTGAGTTAGTTTTCATGCCACCTGAAAGCCCAAAAAATGTCCAGATATCTCTATTTTTGCTGGTAAATTTCCTCAAGTTTGTTCCAGTTAATCGGTTAAGTAACAAAGTTGAAATTGTTGTTTCTGGTTCTCGTGCGACAACTCGCATTCCTGATTTAGTTGTGCTGACGGATGAACTTGCAACAATCTTAGAAGGTGCAACACGATCCACAATTACCCTGGATATGCCACCTCCAGCATTGGTTGTCGAAGTTGTTTCTCCTGGCAAAGTTAACGAAGATCGGGACTATCGCTACAAACGTTCCGAGTATGCCGCAAGGGGAATTGCTGAATATTGGATTGTTGATCCACAAATGAACAGAGTCACCGTACTTATATTAGTTGACGGATTTTATGAAGAAACTAGATTTGCAGGAAATACTGCGATCGCTTCTACTATTTTCCCAGAATTACAGCTAACCGCAGAGCAAGTAATCAACGCTGGAGAAAGCAATTCAGGTAATGTAATTTCTTAATACAAAAACCTTGCTTGACTACAGTTACCCAATTGTATTAACTGCAATTACCATTGCTTTTGCCTCGATTTAAAGGCAACATATCTTATAGTTAATACTGTAAACCTAAGATATTAAAGATGAATAGGAGAGATTTAATAGCTAGAGGATATTTTCCAAAAGAACTGCCTCCTCCTTTTAATACAATTTCCCTCGCTGACTTTGCTACTTCTAGTAAAATAACATTTCCACGTTACCCTAAGAGAACTGCAAAAATTTATAGTCATAACCATGTTAGATACAACTCATTAAGAAGAAACTTAGGTGTTCCAAATCCAGTATTTTTCTTAGAAATTTCTGATTTATTAGATACTCATTGGTCTACAGTTAATCAAATAACAAAAAGTTCTAATTTTTCAAAAAGTAAACCTACTCATACTCCTCATCCACAACGTGAGCGTTCTATTTCACCTGTTCTCGATTTCTACTTAATTCCTGTTGAAAGAGCTAAAAATAGGATAGCCGGGCGATATATACTACATACAGACATTTCTCGATTTTATCAATCTATTTACACTCATAGTATTCCCTGGGCAATACATGGAAAATCATTGGCTAAACTACAAAGAAATGACATGACTCTTCTAGGAAATAATCTTGATAGAATTTTAAGAAATAGTCAAGATGGTCAAACGCTAGGTATCCCTATTGGGCCAGATACTTCATTGGTTATTGCCGAACTGATACTTTGTACAACAGATATAGAACTAGAAAAGCGATTAAAAAACACTTGTACCTATCCATTTAAAGGCTTCCGTTATAGTGATGATTATGAGTTTGTATTTCAAAATATTTCAGATGCTGAATCAGCTTTAAGCCAAATTCAACAGGTACTTTCAGAGTTTGAATTAACTATTAATTCGGAGAAAACCAAAATTATTGAGTTACCATGTTCTTTAGATTCAATATGGGTTTTAGAACTATCTGACTATAAATTTAGCGAAAATGGTCTTACACAAATGCAAGATATTATTCGTTATTTTGATAAAGCATTTCAACTTAGAAATGAATTTCCTGGGGAACCAGTACTTAAATATGCAGTTGCACGAATTAGTAATATTAACAACCTTGATATAAATAATTGGTCTCTTCTTGAAAGTCTTCTCTTACAGTCAATTACTATTGAGCCTAGTACTTTACGTGATTCTCTTTCAATAATTCAAGAAAAGAAGGTAAACAAATATAATATTAACTTATCCTTGCTTGAAGAAGTTATTAACTTTCAAATATACAGAAATGCCATACTTGGACATAGCAGTGAAGTAGCTTGGGCTATTTGGTCAGCAATGGTTTTTGACTTATCAATTAACAAGCTAGCTACAGAGTCTATTTCTAAAATGGAAGATTCGATAGTAGCAATTTTAGCTTTAAATGCACGTAAGCAAGGACAGATTAAAAAAAGTTTAGATACAAGTACATGGGAACAATTTTTAAATGAAGATGAACTTTATGGCGAGCAATGGCTCCTTTGTTATGAAGCTAATCTACAAGGGCATTTATTTAAAGGAGTCGATTACGTATCAAAAGATCCTTGGTTTTCTCTGCTAAAGGATAATGGTGTTACTTTTTATGGAAGTAAGACTCCCTTAGTTATTCCGCCAAGCTCTACTAGTGGCCCCTCTGGTAGATTCTGAACTTTGGCAATTTAACTTGTTAACACTAGTATTTGGCGAGAAACTCCTCTGCGATCGCACCAGCCTTCTGCTGGCCATAACTGTTGGTAAACTAAAAGCAACGCCAGTTCTGCTGAGTTATTTATTCTATGTTTGCTGAAACTTCCTCGCGCTACGTTACCCGTAACCCTGAAATTTTGAGTGGAGAGCCAATTATTATAGGTACTCGCACATCTGTTCGTGCCATTGTCGGTTTGTGGCGATTGGGGATTATGCCAGAAGAAATTCTGAACCATTTGCCACATCTGACCCTAGCACAAGTGTTTGATGCCTTGAGTTTTTATCTCGATCATCAAACCGAAATTAATGAATACATTGAGCGAAACCGAGTACCCGATGAATTAATACACCCATCTGTAAAAGCTATATTGGGGACATCGTGACGGTTTTTGCTGCGCTTTACAGCGATGAGGATATGTCAGCGTTGGTTGCTAGACTGTTGCGATCGCGCGGTCTGGATATCACAACTGTTTCGGAACAAGCAACCCTCGGTAAAACTGACCGGGAGCAACTTGAATTTGCAACTTTTATGAGCAGATGTATCCTGACACATAACCGTGTGGATTTTGAACGGTTGCATCTCCAGTATATAGAGGAGAATAAAGAACATTTTGGGATTATCGTTGTGCCTCAGAAAAATGCTTATGAAGTCGCGCAACGGATTGGCATTCTGGTAAGTACACTAACGGCTGATAAAATTAGGAATCAGTTGTTGTATGCATAAATCCTTCCAAATTAAAAATATTAAGGTGGTCAGGAAATGACACTAACCACCATGCGTGAAACTTTATCTAACTATCCCTGAATGACCTGGAATATCTGCCAAAGGTTCAAATCTACCACCTAAGTATTTGGCGAGAAACTCTTCTGCGATCGCAAAAAAGTGCA